>Ga0209810_1000488_pt1 | contig 86830 bp, 84 predicted proteins | sample Coa_R1_7_FD_187159 | JGI IMG/M metagenome (GOLD analysis project Ga0209810, IMG submission 187159) | Surface soil microbial communities from Centralia Pennsylvania, which are recovering from an underground coalmine fire - Coalmine... | ecosystem: Environmental > Terrestrial > Soil > Unclassified... | reverse complement strand
GTGCTCAAAGTGCAACGGCCGCTGATCGGCGGCGCCGATGACGAGCTCGGCCTGCTGCCGCGCGGTGCGGTGCTGGTGGGCCTGCTGCAGCCGCTGCAGAACCGGGCCGATGTCGAGGCCTATGCGCGGGCCGGGTTGAGCGCCTTCGCCCTCGACCTGCTGCCGCGCATCACCCGCGCCCAGGCGATGGACGCCCTGTCCTCGCAGGCCAATCTCGCCGGCTACCGGGCGGTTCTCGATGCGGCGAGCGAGTTCGGCCGGGCTTTGCCGATGATGATGACCGCGGCCGGCACGATCAAGGCGGCGCGCGTCCTGGTGATGGGCGCCGGGGTCGCCGGTCTGCAGGCGATCGCGACGGCGCGGCGCCTGGGCGCCGTGGTCTCGGCGACCGATGTGCGCGCCGCCACCAAGGAACAGGTCGAAAGCCTCGGCGCCACTTTCATCGCGATCGAAGGGGCGGGCGCCGAGGCGGCCGAGACGGCCGGCGGTTATGCCCGCGAGATGGGCGAGGACTACGCCCGGCGGCAACGCGAGCGAATCGCCGAAGTGCTGCGGCGCACCGACATCGTCATTTGCACCGCGCTTGTGCCCGGACGGCGCGCGCCGGTGCTGCTGACAAGCGCAATGCTGGCCGAGCTGGCGCCGGGTTCGGTCGTCGTCGATCTCGCCGTCGAAGCCGGCGGCAATGTCGAAGGCAGCCGCCCGGGCGAGATCGTGACCACCGCGAACGGGGTCAAGATCGTCGGCCATCTGAACGTGCCGTCCCGGGTGGCGATCGACGCCAGCCAGCTTTATGCGCGCAATCTGCTGGCATTCCTTTCCCTGATCGTCGTCGAGGGGCGGTTGCGGATCGATACGGCGGACGAAATCATCAAGGCGACGCTATTGACCCGGGACGGCGAAATCGTCAACCCGGCGCTCGGGGCTGCAGGCGTCGCGGCCTGAGGAGGGGGAATGGCAGAACCGGCATCTCTCGCCCACCGCGTCGGCGGGCTCGCCGCCGAGGCCGGCCACCTTGCGCGCGCGCTCGAGGCGCTCTCGCACCAGCTCGGCGGAGCGGCGGCGCATGCCGCGCCGCCCGCCACGCCGTTCATGTTCGAGTTGACCGTCTTCGTGCTGGCCATCTTTGTCGGCTATCACGTCGTCTGGCGCGTCACCCCGGCCTTGCACTCGCCGCTGATGAGCGTCACCAATGCGATATCGAGCGTCATCATCGTCGGCGCCCTGCTTGCCGCCGGTCCCGCCGGGATCAGCTTTGCCAAGCTGATGGGCTTTCTCGCGGTGACGTTCGCCGCGGTCAACATCTTCGGCGGCTTCATCGTGACCCAACGCATGCTGCAAATGTTCCGCAAGAAACGATAGTGGGGCGGCGGTGAGCGCAAGCCTGTCGGCATTCTTTTATCTGATCGCCGCGATCTGCTTCATCCTCGCGCTGCGCGGCCTGTCCTCGCCGGAGACCGCGCGCGCCGGCAATCTTTACGGCATCGCCGGCATGGTGATCGCGGTCGTCACGACGCTGGTGATGCCGCAGATCGTCAGCTATTGGCTAATCGTCATCGGCATTGTGATCGGCGGCGCGATCGGCACCTTTATCGCGCTCAGGATCCGCATGACGGCGCTGCCGCAGCTGGTGGCGGCGTTCCACAGCCTTGTCGGCCTTGCCGCGGTGTGCGTCGCCGCCGCCGCCTTCACCTTTCCCGAAGCCTACGGCATCGGTCTGCCCGGCGCGATCCATCTTGAGAGCCGGATCGAGATGTCGCTCGGCATGGCGATCGGCGCGATCACCTTTACCGGTTCGCTGGTCGCCTTCGCCAAATTGCAGGGTCTCGTCAGCGGCCGGCCATTGGTCTTCCCGGGCCAGCATCCGCTCAACGCCGGCCTTGGCCTCTTGCTGCTGCTGCTGATCCTCGCCTTTGTCGCGACCGAGGGAGCGGCGGCGTTCGCGCTGATCCTGCTCCTCTCGCTCGCCCTCGGCTTGTTGCTGATCGTGCCGATCGGCGGGGCCGACATGCCGGTCGTCATCTCGATGCTGAACTCCTATTCGGGCTGGGCGGCCGCCGGCATCGGCTTTACGCTGTCGAACAGCCTCTTGATCATCACCGGCGCGCTCGTCGGCTCCTCTGGCGCGATCCTCAGCTACATCATGTGCCGGGGCATGAACCGCTCGATCATCAATGTGATCCTCGGCGGGTTCGGCGGCGAGGGGGTGGTCGCCGCCGCCGCCGGCGGCGAGCGCTCGGTCAAAGCCGGCAGCGCCGAGGACGCCGCCTTCATCATGAAAAATGCCAGCTCGGTCATTATCGTGCCGGGCTACGGCATGGCCGTCGCGCAGGCCCAGCACGCCCTGCGCGAAATGGCGGACATGCTCAAAAAGGAGGGGGTCAGCGTGCGCTATGCGATCCATCCGGTCGCCGGCCGCATGCCGGGCCATATGAATGTGCTGCTGGCCGAAGCCAATGTCCCCTATGACGAGGTCTTCGAGCTCGACGAGATCAACCGCGACTTTGCCTCGACCGATGTCGCCTTCGTGATCGGCGCCAACGACGTCACCAACCCGGCGGCCAAGACCGATCCGTCTTCGCCGATCTACGGGATGCCGATCCTCGAGGTCGAGCGCGCCAAGACCGTGTTGTTCGTCAAGCGCTCATTGGCCTCGGGCTATGCCGGCGTCGACAACGAGCTGTTCTATCGCGACAACACGATGATGCTGTTCGGCGACGCCAAGAAGATGTGCGAGGAAATCGTCAAGGCGCTGGAGTGAGGCGGCAATGCCGGGCCCGCTATGCGGATATCGGATCGTCGATCTGTCGACCAACGTTTCGGGACCGCTGGCGACGATGATGCTGGCCGATCAGGGGGCGGACGTCGTCAAGGTCGAGGCGCCGCAGGGAGGCGATGCGACCCGCGCCGGCGCCAACCGGCGCGGCGGGTTGGCGGCGAGTTTTCTGAACAACAACCGCAACAAGCGCGCGATCGCGGTCGATCTGAAGCATCCGCACGGGCGCGAGGCGGTGCTGCGGCTCGCCGCCCGCGCCGACGTCTTCGTGCAGAATTTCCGCCCCGGCGTCGCCGAGCGGCTCGGCGTCGGCGAAGAGGCGGTGCGCGCCGTCGCGCCGAAGATCGTCTATGTCTCGCTGAGCGGCTTCGGCGAGAGCGGCCCCTATGCGCAAAAGCCGGTCTATGATCCGCTGATCCAGGCGTTTTCGGGCTTGGCTACGATACAGGCCGGCTCCGATACGGCGCGCCCGCGCCTTGTGCGCACGATCCTGCCCGACAAATTGACCGCGATCACCGCCGCGCAGGCGATCACGGCGGCATTGCTGGCGCGCGAGCGCAGCGGCGAGGGCCAGCATGTGCGCCTGTCGATGCTCGAAGCGGTGCTCGCCTTTCTGTGGAGCTCGGACATGGCGAGCCAGACCTTTGTCGGCGACGAGCCGGCGCAACAGGAGGCGGCGAGCGCGCTCGATCTGATTTATCAGACGGCGGACGGCTATATCACCGTGGCGGTGCAGACCGACCGCCAATGGGCGGCGCTGGCGCGGGCGCTCGGCCGGCCGGAATGGCTCGACGACCCGCGCTTCAAGACCCCGGCGTTGCGCCAGCAGAATATCGACGAGCGGCTGCGGCTGACGCAGCAGGCGCTGCGCGCGCGCCCGACCGCCGCGTGGCTCCGGCTGCTGACCGAAGCGGACGTGCCCTGCGCGCCGGTGCTGACCCGCAACGAAGTCATCCGCCACCCCCAGGTCCACTCCCTGGGGATCGTCGTCGAATACGAGCATCCCGCGGCCGGGCGGCTGCGGCAGGCGCGGCCGGCGGCGCGCTTTTCGCGGACGCCGGCGGCGATCCGCCATGGCGCCCCGGCGCTCGGCGAGCACACGCGGGAGGTCCTTTCCGAGCTCGGCTATTCCGCCGCCGAGATCGCCGCGCTGCAGGCGGAAGGCGCGATTGCGAGCGCGGAGGGGCGATGATCGATTTCTACTACTGGCCGACGCCGAACGGCTGGAAGGTCGCGATCATGCTCGAGGAGTGCGGCCTGCCCTATCGCATGATCCCGGTCAATATCGGGCGCGGCGATCAATTCAAGCCGGAATTTCTCAGTATCAGCCCCAACAACCGGATGCCCGCGATCGTCGATCACGACGCGCCGGAGGGTCCTGTGCCGGTCTTCGAATCGGGAGCCATCCTCCTTCATCTCGCCGAGCGCAGCGGGCGCTTCCTGCCGCGGCGCGGGCGGGCGCGCAAGGAAGCGCTCGAATGGCTGTTCTGGCAGGTCGGCAATCTCGGCCCCGCGGGCGGGCAATTGAGCCATTTCGTCAATTACGCGCCGGGCGAGCATCCCTATGCGAAAAAGCGCTACGCCGACGAATATAATCGCTGCCTCGGCGTGCTCGAACGGCGGCTTGAAGGGCGCGATTTCATCCTCGACGCGTATTCGATCGTCGACATGGCGTGCTGGCCCTGGGTGCTGATCGCGAAGGCGCTGGGCCAGCCGCTCGACGAATTCCCGAACCTTGCGCGCTGGCGCCAGACCGTCAAAGAGCGCCCGGCCGTGCAGCGCGGCGTCGATCTCGGCAAGGAACTGCGCCGGCGGGCGCCGCCCTCGGAGGAGGAGCGCCGGGTCCTGTTCAATCAAACCGCGAAGAGCGTGCGCGAGCGCGGGTAGGAGCGGCCGACATCATTGCGCGGCATGCGGCTGGTAACGCGATGCCAAGCGCCTGCTCAGACCCGGGAACGGCGGCCCGAGCTTGCGGAGAAAATCGAAGGTCATCAGCAGCGCGGCGATCGCAAACGGCACGTCGCCGACAAAACGCAGCCACTGCCACAGCACCGTCGTCCGGTAGAATTCGAGGCTGCGCGCATAGGCGAAACCGTGTTCGTAGGCCGCGGCGAGCTGCGGCCAGCCGATCGGAAAGAAGTTGAGCGCAATCCACAGCACCAGCCCGGCATTGTAGAGCCAGAACGCGACAAGCCCGAGCCTGTCGCTGAAATCGCGTTCCGCGGCGGCATAGCGCAGGCAGAAATAGATGGGGTCGATGGCGAGCATGCCGAAGGCGCCGAACAGGGCGGTGTGAGCGTGGTTCGAGGTCAAAAAAATACCATGCTCGTAGTAATTGACGAGCGGAGCATTCGGTGTGCCGGCGCCGAAGACACCGGCGCCGACAAAATTCCAGAATGCCGAGCCCAGGATGTAAGTATAGGCAAGACCATAGCGGAACTGCCTCTGGCGGTGGATGATGTCGTGGTTTTCCATCGCATCGAGGATCAAGAGCACGAGCGGCAGCACCTCGATGAACGAAAACATGCTGCCCATCGGCACCCACATGCCCGGTCCGCCGACCCAGTAGAGATGGTGGCCGGTGCCGATCACCCCGCCCAAGAAGATCAAGATCAGCTCGAGATAGACCGAACGCTCGGCGAGCTGGCGCGAAACGAGGCCGAGGCCCATCAGCAGATAGGCGCTGATCGCCGCGGCGAAGAATTCGAAGGATTGCTCCACCCAGAGGTGGACCACCCACCAGCGCCAGAAATCGGTGATCGTGAAAGACGGATTGATCCCAAACGGCGGCACCATGCCGAAGATGTAAAGGAACGCGATGTTGGAGGTCGCCGCCCAGATCAGATGTTCGAGACGGATCCGCCCAGTCCAGAACTGGCGGGTTGCGGATTTGAAGGTCCCCCAGCTCGGCCATAGCCCACGCAGGATGAGCGCGCTCCAGAAAACAAGCCCGAGGAAGAAGCCGATCTGCCAAGCGCGCCCAAGCTCGAGATAGGACAGGCCCTGATTGCCGAGCCAGAACCACAGGCGGGAGATATGGTTCATGATGCCGAGATAATCGCCGATGAGCGCGCCGACGACGACGATCACGGTGACCCAGAACAACAGATCGATCAGGATACCCTGACCCCGCGCCTCTCCGCCGCTGACCGCCGGGGCGAGAAAAAAGCCGGCGCCGATCCAGGACAGCCCGATCCACACGATTGGCGCCTGAATATGGATGCTGCGGCAGAAATTGAACGGCAGCACGCTGTCGAGACGCAGGCCGTAGAAACTGGTGCGGTCCGAATAGTAATGGCCAAGAATGGCGCCGGTGGCGATCTGCAACAGCAATACGGCGGCGACGACCACGAAATACTTGCCGATCTTGCGCTGACCTGCGCGGAACGGCACGAGGACGGGATCCACCGTGCCGGCGACGGCGCCCCGGATATAGCGATGGTAAAAGAACAGGACGAGACCGAAGAGAAGAAGGTGAAGCAGAAGCTGATCCACGTCCATAGAAACGTGCTTGTCGTCGGCGTATTGCCGACGAGCGGCTCGTAGGGCCAGTTCTGTGTCTACGAAACATCGCTGCCCGGACGCTGTGCCACCGTTGTCAGCGCCGAATAAATGAGGAAGTCCGCGGTCTTGGCGGCACTGCGCGCATCAAGGTTATAAGCTGCGTCCAGCCCTTGACGAAGTCGCTGTGCAGTAGCTGCTGTGTGATCTCGGACTGCACTGTCGCGACGGCGGCGGCAAGGGCGGTGGGGAGACGGGCTTCGCGCGCGTTCAGATCGACGCTTTTAAGCTCCCTTCGCATCGCCGCTCGCGCGGCTGCCTGATCTTCGGTGTCAAGACCAGAAAACGACTTGCCGAAATGCATTCGCGCGATGTTGTTTTCGGTCAACCAGCCGAGGCGGACGAGGTATTTGGCGATATAATCCTCGCCGAAATACGAGCCCACACCGTAGAAGCTGCCGTAATCCATCAGATCGTCATGCTGAAACGCGGCTTTACCGTCCTCGATCTCCCGCGCCGTCATCACGACGGCACCGTTCGGGGCGAGAAAGCGGTCCGGCTGCGGCGGCGCGCCTTCGGGTAGGTCACATCGGTCGCCCAGGCGAGCAGTCCGAGGCTACCGATCGCGACCGCCAGGGAAGACCCATTTCATGACGGTGCCGACCCGGTCTTCCGGGAGCCGTCGGGTCACCGTCGCAGTCACGCCCATCGCTTCCTCTCCTTCGCGCTTTCGCCCGGCGGCGCCCCGGGCGTCACGAAAACGGGCCAAAATCAGCCCCTTCCACGGACGAGCGGGCCGTCGGCTTGAAAGGCCGCACCGCGAAACCTGTCCTGCCTACGCCGCGGGCGAGGAATGCCTCAGCAAGGCCCTAGGAGGCCGGGCCGGGCTTTGTCTCCTCCGCGATCGTTGTCAGCAAAATCGCAGTATGGGCATAGGCGCCGCCCGCGCGCATCTCGGCGGCGACCCAGATCGCCTCCATCAGCTCCTGCGGGCTCGCGCCGTGGCGCAGCGCCGTCCGGGTGTGGCCACGGATGCAATAGGGGCATTGCGTGACATGGGCGACCGCAACGGCGATCAATTGCTTGGTCTTGGCCGGCAAGGCGCCGTCGGCGAAGACCTTGCGGCTGAATTCGTCAAAGGCGGCTTGGATGTCGGGCGCGAGCTCCCGACGCTTGTGCGCGATCTCCGGCGAAGAGGGGGGATAGAGGGTATCGGGCATTGCGCTCTCCTCTCGATGAGCGGGTCGCCGACCCGTGCCGACGGCCGGCTTGACACGGCGCCCGCCTGAGCCCTTCAGGCTACCGGGAAGGGAAAAAGCGCCGCAACAAAGAATGGACTTCCGCGCCGGCGGGCGCCATTTCTTACCCGCCTCGGACCGAGGCGAGATCCCCGGGAGGACCCTCATGGAGCCAAGGCTCGACTATTGGCAAGCTGCGCCGCAGGGCCTGCATGCATGGCGCGGTTTGCAGGCCTATGTCGATCAATGCGGCCTTGAGCCGCGGCTGCTGGAACTGGTTAAGACCCGCGCCTCGCAGATCAACGGCTGTGCCCACTGTCTGGAAATGCACACCAAGGAGGCGCGCGCCGCCGGCGAGAGCGAAGAGCGGCTCTATCTGCTCTCGGCCTGGTGCGAGGCGCCGCTCTACAGCGCGCGCGAACGCGCAGCGCTGGCCTGGACCGAGGCCGTCACGCGCATCGCCGATGGACCGATCGAAGATGAGCTCTACTCGGAGATGCGCCGGCATTTCAGCGACAAGGAGATGGTCGATCTGACCCTGGCGATCATCGCGATCAACGGCTGGAACCGGCTGGCGATCCCGTTCCGCGCGCCGGTTGGCAATTATCAACCGCGGACCGCCCGCGCGCGCGACCCCGCGGTGCCGTAGCAAAACAGGCCGAAGCCCGGCCTACCCGCCTCGGCCCGCGAGGGGAGCCCGCAGGAGCGCATAGACAGCAGTCTCGCAAGGCCCTTTGGCCGCACGTCCATGTCATGGCGGACCTTGTCGGGCAGGGTCTGCCCCGGGCACCGACCGTCGGGCCCGTGTTCTCTCGCGCCTCTGCTCAAAGCTGCCGGATCCGGCGATCCGGAGGACGCCGGGTCCCGTTTGCCGGCCGCCCGGCGCACGGAAGCGGCCCGATACCCGCAAACTCGCCGCGCCTTCCGCCTGGATCTGCCTCGATGCCGATCCCAATTACTGCGCAGGCTCGGGAAAGATCGGGTTCCGATGCGCCGCCATGAAGGCTCTTGTTAAGACCCCGGGCGGAGGCGCGGATCGGAGTTTGAACGATGCAGGATGTTCTCGACTTGCTGTGCCGGTTGCGTGATTCCGAAGAACCGTGCGTTCTCGCCACGGTCGTCGAGACCCGCGGCTCGGTTTCAGCCCGCACCGGCAGCAAGGCTGTCATCGATCGGCGCGGGAAGGTCATAGCCGGATGGGTCGGCGGCGGCTGCGCGCAAGCGACCGTCTGTCATACCGCGCTCGAGTGCTTGCGGGATGGCGAACCGCGGATCGTCGATCTCGACCTCGATGACGAGGTGCTAGGGACCGGCATGCCGTGCGGCGGTGTCATGCGGGTGTATGTGGAGCCGATGATGCCCAAACCGAAGCTGTGGATACTCGGACACGGCCGCGTCGCCGAATGCCTCTGCCAGATCGGTGCGCTGGTCGGCTTCGACGTCATCGTCGATGATCCGATGGCCGAGCGCGAGCGCTATCCCGCGGCGACCCGCCTGATCGAGGATGACCTCGACTACCGGCAGCTTGCGCCCGGCGCGGCCGACTATGTGGTCGTCGCGACGCAGCACTAGGGCGATCACCACTCGATGCTGCGGGCGCTCGCTGCGCCGGCGCCGTATATCGCTCTGATCGCCAGCTCGAAGCGCGCGGGGCTGGTTCTCGATTACCTCCGCCAGGAAGGGGTCGCGGAAGCCGAGTTTAGGCGCATCCATGCCCCCGCCGGTCTCGATCTCGGCGCCAAGACGGCGGAGGAGATCGCGCTGTCCGTGTTGAGCGAGATCGTCATGCATCGGCGCGGCGGCAGCGGCGGCGCGATGCGCGAGAAGCGGCGCGATCGCGCTGTGCGGGATCTCGCGACGGAAGCGGCGGGCTGAGCGGATACCGCGCGTAAGCGCAAGCCCGGCCATCGTCGGACGGCACGCGGGTGCGGCCGGTGATCGGCGGGACGATTGGGCCGGGGCGGTCGCTTGTCCGCGAACGCGCCGGGGAAATCCTTTGTCGCCGCGCCCCGGCGGGCTATATTGCCGGATATGACGAGCCAGCGGCATGATCGGATCCGGTCGATGCACCCCCAAAGCCATTCAATCCTCGCCGACACCATCGCGACGATCGGCGCCATTCTCGGTCCCCGGCGCGATCAGATCACGGTCGAGAAGGTTGTCGTCGGACTCTTTTTTACCGGCGTGAAGCTCAGCAACGGCGTCGCCGGCGCCAGCGCGACGCCGATCAAGACGATCCGCGAAGCGGTGTGCTGTCCAAGCTCGGCGATGGCGATGCCGTTTCCCGGCAAATTGCGCGGCCGCCGCGCCATCGATCTGGCGCAGGAGGCGCTCTCCCCCCACGGCATACGCCGCGCCGTCGGCATCGCCGCCGTCAATGCCCTCGCCGATTATTGCTGGCAGCTGCGGCCGCATCCCGAGGTTGCGCTGCGCCCGGGCGTCGACGCCTTTGACGCCACCGAGATCCGCGACGGCGACAGGGTCGCGGTGGTCGGCGCCTTTGTCCCTTTCCTGAAGGAGTTGAAACGCCGCGGTCAGCCCTTCTGGGTGCTCGAGCAGGATCCGGCCACGCTGAAAGCCGACGAACTGCCGTTCTTCCGCCCCGCCGAGCAGGCGCCCGCGGTTCTGCCGCAGGCCGACGTCGTGCTGATCACCGGCTCGACCCTGGTCAACAACACGCTCGAGGAGCTGCTGGCGCTGGCCGCACCGCAGGCTCGCGTCACGATCGTCGGGCCGACGGTCGGCATGCTGCCCGATGCCTTTCTCGCCCGCGGCGCCGATGTGCTGGGCTGCATCAGGGTTACGGACCCCGATCTCTTTCTCGACATGCTGGCCGAGGGCGGCTCCGGCTACCATTTCTTCGGGCGCTCGGCGCACAAGCTTGCGCTGGTGCGCCGGTCGCGGCCGGAGCGGCATGCCCGGGCGGCCTGAACCCGCCCCCGGGGGATATACCCGGATGAGCCAAGGCCGGGAGGATGCGGCGGAGAGGACGCAAGAAACATGCAGGAAACGGCAACGATCGAACAGAACACGCTGACGAGCGTCGAGGAGCTGGCGGCGCTCTATGCGCCGCCTTCGGAGCGCGCTCTCAAGAAGGAAATCGACCATGTCGATGCGGTCGGGCGCGCCTTTATCGCCGCCTCGCCGTTTCTGGTGCTGGCGACGGCGGGCAGCCGCGGGCTCGACTGCTCGCCCAAGGGGGACAAGCCCGGCTTTGTCGAGGTCGGCGATGACGGGCGCACTTTGCTGATCCCCGACCGCCGCGGCAACAACCGCATCGACAGCCTCAAAAACCTTGTCGAGGACCCCCGCATCGCGCTGATCTTCTTCGTGCCGGGCGCCAACGAGACCTATCGGGTCAACGGCCGCGCCCGTGTCAGCGCCGACCCGCTCTTGCGGCGCCGCTTTGCCGTCAACGGCAAGGAGCCGACGGCGGTCATCGTGGTCAGGGTCGAGCAGGCCTTCCATCACTGTCCGAAGGCGCTCGTTCGCTCCGATTTGTGGAAGGCGGGCAGCAACGGCCGCCCGAAAGGCGTTCCGACCTTGGGGGATTTCACCGCCGCGCGCATGCCCGGCACCGACAGCACCCTCTACGACGCCGACTACGCCCGCCGCATGCCGGGCGAGCTTTATTGATCCTGCCATAGCCGGCGGGCCGCGCCCCGATCGCGATCGGGGCGCGACGCGACCGGGTTGCGGCGCGGTCTTCGCGCCCCTCGAAAACATATATATGATGCATATGTTTTGAGCGCCCGCCCGGCGAATGGCCGCGCACCGGTTTCGGCAGTTTTCGATGATGAGGCCTTCTCCGCTCCCAATCATGGCCGCCATCCCCCGCTACCGTCCTCATACGGGCCCGGCGCTGTTGTCGGCCGGTTTTCGCCCCTTCTTCCTTGCCGCCTCCCTCTGGGCCGCCGTCGCGATCCCGCTGTGGCTGGCCGCCTATGCCGCCGGCCTTGCGGTGCCGACCGCGCTTGCCCCGGTCGTGTGGCACGTGCACGAAATGGTCTTCGGCTTTGCCGCCGCGGCGGTCGCCGGCTTCTTATTGACCGCGATCCCGAATTGGACGGGCCGCCTGCCGCTGCAGGGTGGGCCTCTGGCGGCGCTGGCGGCGCTGTGGGCGGCCGGGCGGCTCGGGGTTCTGCTTTCCGCCATCTTGGGGGCGCCGCTTGCCGCGCTTGCCGATCTGTCCTTTCCGGCCGCCTTTCTCGGCGTCGTCGCCCGAGAGATCATTGCCGGCAGGAATTGGCGCAATCTGCCGATGCTTGCGGCCCTCTCGCTGCTGCTGATCGGCAATCTGCTGGTCCATCTCGAAGCGCTCGGCCTTGCCGACACCGCCGCCGTCGGCAATCGGATCGGGCTCGCCACCCTGTGGATGCTGATCTCGCTCGTCGGCGGCCGCATCATCCCGAGCTTCACCCGCAACTGGCTGACGAAAATGCGGCCGGGAATTGCTCCCCCGGCGCCGGAGGGGCGGTTCGATCGGGCGGTGCTGATCGTGACCGGGCTGGCGCTGGCCCTCTGGGTGGCCGCGCCGGCCTCGGCGGCGGCCTCATCGGCGATGCTCGTCGCCGGCCTCGCCGTCGCGCTGCGCTTGTCGCGATGGCGCGCCCTCCGCACGGTGCGGGAGCCGCTGCTGCTGATATTGCATGTCGGCTATGGCTGGCTCGCCTTCGGCCTGCTGCTGCTCGGCGCCGACGGCCTCTATGCCCTGTTGCCGGCGACGGCCGCACTGCACGCCCTGACGGTCGGCGCCATCGGCACGATGACCCTGGCGGTGATGACCCGTGCCGCGCTCGGCCATACCGGCCGCCCGTTGTCGGCGGGGCCGGGCACCCGGGCGATTTACGGATTGGTCACATTGGCCGCGGTTCTGCGCGTCCTCTCGCCGCTGGCCGGCGGCGGGATGACGCTTGTGCTGTGGCTGGCCGGGGCGTCATGGAGCGGGGCCTTCGGCCTGTTTGCGGTTCTTTACGGCGCGGTGTTGGCGCGCCCGCGGGTGCAGGCCGACGCCGCCCGGGCGATCTGAGCGGGATCGGCGCCGCCGGTGGGAGAGGGTGCGATGACAGCGGATTGGGGCGTTATCGCCCGCGCCGTCCATGTTCTTGCCGTCGTCGTCTGGATCGGCGGCGTCTGGTTCGTGACCACCGTCCTGCTTCCGGGCATGAAAGAAAAGCCGCCGGACCAATGGCTGCGCGAATTCGCCGCGGTCGAGCACCGGTTTGCGCCGCAAGCCCGGATCGCCGCGGTGCTGGTGCTGCTGAGCGGGCTTTACATGCTGGCGCGGTATCGCTTGTGGGACCGCTTCGCCGACGGCGCATACTGGTGGATGCATCTGATGGTCGCGGTGTGGGCGTTGTTTGCGGCGCTGCTGTTCGTCATCGAGCCGCTGGTGTTGCGTCGCCTCGTTCGCAGGCACGCCGCTGCGGCGCCCGCGGCCGTGCTGGCCCGCATGCTGCGGCTGCATCGCGTGATGCTGGCGCTGTCCCTGCTTGCCGTCTTTGCCGCCGTCGGCGGCAGCCGCGGCCTTTTTTAGGCCGCAGCCGCGAGCCGGCGCGGACGGGCATGAGCGCGCGCAGCCGTGAACCCGCCCGGCCGCCGCCCGTTCCCTGATATGATGGCCCGCCCGGGAAAACCGCCCCGCGCGGACGCGCAAAAGCAGGCAAAGGAGGTGCCGATGTCCCTCGCAAAATACCAGATCCTGATCGGCGGCGAATGGCAGGAAGCCGCCTCGGGCGAGCATTTCGAGAGCTTCAACCCCTATACCGGCAAGCCCTGGGCGTTGATCCCGCGCTGCGGCGAGGCCGATGTCGCCCGCGCCGTCGAGGCGGCGAACACCGCCTTTGAGAGCGGCCCGTGGCCGCAGATGACGGCGACGCAGCGCGGCGCGCTGCTGCGCCGCCTGGGCGATCTCGTCGCCGAGAATGCCGAGGCGTTGGCGCATACCGAGGTCCGCGACAACGGCAAATTGATCGCCGAGATGCTGGGCCAGACGCGCTATATCCTGCAGTGGTACTATTACTACGGCGGGCTTGCCGACAAGATCGAGGGCGGCGTCATCCCGATCGACAAGCCCGGCATCTTCAACTACACGCGCTGGGAGCCGCTCGGGGTCGTCGCGGCGATCGTGCCGTGGAACTCGCCGCTGCTGCTGCTTTCCTGGAAGCTCGCCCCGGCCCTGGCGGCCGGCAACACGGTCGTCGCCAAGCCCTCCGAGTTCACCTCGGCCTCGGCTCTCGAATTCGGCCGCCTGATCGAAAAGGCAGGGTTTCCGCCGGGCGTCGTCAACATCATCACCGGCTTCGGGCCCGAGGTCGGCGAGCCGCTCGTCACCCATCCGAAGGTCGCCAAGATCGCCTTTACCGGCGGCGAGATGTCCGGGCAGCGGGTCTATGAAAGCGCGGCCCGGGGATTGAAGCGCGTCACCCTCGAACTGGGCGGCAAGTCGCCGAACATCGTCTTCGACGACGCGGTTCTCGACGATGCGGTCAAGGGCGCGATCTCCGGCATCTTCGCCGCGACCGGGCAGACCTGCATCGCCGGCTCGCGCCTGCTCGTGCAGCAAAGCATCCACAATGAATTCGTCGACCGGCTCGTGAGCTTTGCCCGGACCGCCAAAATGGGCGATCCCTCCGATCCCGATACGCAGGTCGGGCCGGTGACGACCCCGCCGCAATACCGCAAGATCCTCGACTATATCGCAATCGGCAAAAGCGAGGGGGCGAGGGTCGTTCTGGGCGGCGGCCCGGCCGACAAAAGCCGCTTTGGCGACGGCTGGTTCATCGAGCCGACGATCTTCACCGGCGTCGATAACAAGATGCGCATCGCCCAAGAGGAGATCTTCGGGCCGGTATTGTCGGTCATCCCGTTTCGCGATGAGGAGGAGGCGGTCGCGATCGCCAACGACACGATCTACGGTCTTGCCGCCGGCGTATGGACGCAGAGCATCCGCCGCGCGATCCTGATGTCGGAGCGGCTCAAGGCCGGCACGGTGTGGGTCAACACCTACCGCGCGGTCAGCTTCATGTCGCCGTTCGGCGGCTACAAGCGCAGCGGGCTTGGCCGCGAGAACGGCCAGGACGCGATCTACGAATATCTGCAGCAGAAGAGCGTGTGGATCTCGACCGCCGCCGAGGTGCCGAACCCGTTTGTCATGCGCTGAGGGGGGCGGAGCGCGGGCATCCGCCTCCAGGGAAGGCGGCAGGCCCGCGCTCCCCGGCTTGCGCCGCCGGGGCGCCGCGGGCTAACGTGCGTGCGCGCACCCAGCGGAGAGAAGGCATGACGACACTGGTTCTCGGCGGCACCGGCTTTATCGGCCGGCGGCTTGTGCCGTTATTGGTCGAGCGGGGCGAGGAGGTGGTGTGCATGGACATCAACCCCGGCACCGCCGACTACAGCCGCTTCGGCACCAAGGTGAGGATGCTGCGCGGCGATGTCAGCCAATTCGACGAAGTGATGGCGGCGATGGCCGCGGCCAAGCCGACGCGGGTCGTCAATCTCGCCTATTATCTCGGCAGCGAGCACCCGCCGCACGCCGCTCTCAAACTCAACGTTCTCGGCATGGACAATTGTTTCGAGGCGGCGCGTCTGGCCGGCGTCAACCGCGTCGTCTTCGCCAGCTCGTTGGCGGTCAGCGGCGAGCAGAAGTTTTACGGCGAGCGCGCCGTCACCGAAGACGATTTTCGCCACGGTCACGTGCAGTACGCGATGCACAAGATCTTCAACGAATGGCAGGCGCAGGATTACCGCGAGAAATACGGGATGGAGATCACCGCGATCCGCCCGGCCAACGTGACCGGCCCCGATAAGATTGTCGGCTCGGTCGATCACGTCAAATGCATCACCTTCCCGGCGCGCGGTCAGCCGATCTCGTTCCCGTACAAGGATGCCATGCGCTGCCCGATCCATGTCGACGACATCGCCGAGGTCTTCGCCCGCGTGGTGTTGACCGACAAGCCGCGTTATGCGGTCTACAATTCGGGCGGCACGCCGATCAGCCTCGGCGAGCTTGCCGATCTCGTGCGCGAATTCCTGCCGGACGCGCAGATCAGCTTCGAGCACGAGAGCGGCGGCCGCGCGCAATCGGGCAATTATCTGATCGACAACAGCCGGCTCGTGCAGGAATTCGGCGTGCAGTACCGCCCCTATCGCGAGCGCGTGCTGCAGATCATCAATGAGGTGCGCCGCGAAGCCGGGCTGCCGCTCGTCGTCGCGCGGTAGGACCGGCGGCAGGGCCCCCTCCGCCGTCGCGGCGGAGGGGCCTGACGCCCTCCTTAGGGCGCGGGCTCGGCGCGGTATTCGGCCTCGCTGACCGGCTCGCCCCATTGCGTGCCCTGGCCGCCTTCGCCGGTCTCCGACATCGCCAGATGCGCGAACAAGCGGTCGGGGGCGGCGCCGTGCCAGTGCATCGTGTTCGGCGGGATGATGACCGTGTCGCCGGGATAGATCGCCTGCGGCCGCGATCCCTTGCCGATGCAGATCCGGCCGACGCCGGAAAGGCAGTACAGCACCTGTCCGACCGGATGGGCGTGCCAGGCGGTGCGCGCGCCCGGCGTGAACGAGACGACGGTCGCGCGCATGCGCGAGGGCGCCTGGCCGACGACGACCTCGTCCTGCCATACCGTCCCGGTGAAATTGGCTGCGGCGCCCTGTCGGGTCGGGCGCTCCGATGCCCGGATGACCGCCATCATTGCCTCCATCGCTGCATAGGGGTGGATCGCAGGCCAGCATAGGCGCGGCCGGTCGGACGAGGCAACGCCTGCGGTGCGGCTTGACAGCGGGGGCGGCGCGGGCTAGGAGGACGGGGACCCGTGGTGATTTGAGCCGACCGGCTTGCGGCCACGTAAAACAAACCGCTAAAAGGTCGGGCGTTCGCAAGAGCCCTGGCCCGCGCGGGACCGGGGCTTTTTGTTGCCCGGACGCGCGGCCGCGATTGGAGAGAGCCGCCGATGCCGAAACCCGTCCTGCCCGCCGATCTCGCCGCCCCTCTCGCGCCCGCGACCGTGCTCGTGCGCGGCGGCGCGACGCGCAGCTCGTATGAGGAGACCTGCGAGGCGATGTTCCTGACCTCGGGCTTCGTCTACGACAGCGCCGCCGCGGCCGAGGCGGCGTTTGCGCAGGAAGGGTCGCGCTATGTCTATTCGCGCTACCGCAATCCGACCGTGACGATGTTCGAGGAACGGCTGCGGCTGCTCGAAGGGGCCGAGGCCTGCCGCGCCACGGCAAGCGGCATGGCGGCGGTGTTCGCCGCGCTCGCCTGCCGCCTGCGTGCCGGGCAGCGGGTGGTGGCGAGCCGGGCCTTGTTCGGCTCGTGCCGCTATATCATCGCCGATCTGCTGCCGCGCTGGGGCATCGAGAGCGTGCTGGTCGACGGGCGCGACCTCGCCGCCTGGGAAGCGGCGCTCGCGCCCGGCGCGGCGCTCGCTTTCTGCGAAAGCCCGTCGAACCCGACGATGGAGATCATCGATCTCGCCGAGGTGGCGCGGCTCACCCATCGTGCCGGCGGCATCTTCGTCGTCGACAATGTCTTCGCTTCGCCGCTGCTGCAAAAGCCGCTCGCCCTCGGCGCCGACGTCGTCGTCTATTCGGCGACCAAGCACATCGACGGGCAGGGCCGCGTCCTCGGCGGCGCCATCCTCGCTTCCGAAAAGTTCATCCGGGAGGATCTCGGCAATTTCTACCGCCATACCGGGCCCTCTTTGAGCCCGTTCAATGCCTGGCTGCTGCTGAAGGGGCTCGAAACCCTGGAACTTAGGGTCGAGCGCCAGAGCCGCACCGCCGCCGCGATCGCCCGCTATCTCGAAACCCATCCGAAGATCACGCGGGTTCTTTATCCCGGCCTGCCGAGCCATCCCCAATATGCGCTGGCGCGGCGGCAGATGAAGGCGGGCGGCAGTCTGGTCGGTTTCGATGTCGGCGGCGACAAAGAGGCGTGCTTCCGCTTTCTCGACGCGCTCCGGCTCGTCGACATCTCGAACAATCTCGGCGATTCGAAGAGCCTTATCACGCATCCGGCGACAACGACGCATTCGCGGCTCACCCCCGAGGCGCGAGCCGAGCTCGGCATCAGCGACACGCTGGTGCGCTTCTCGGCCGGGCTCGAAGCCGAGGCCGACCTGCTTGCCGATATCGAGCAGGCGCTGGCAAATATTTAACAAAATAAATATGCCAATAATAATTTATTGACATTGTAAAATTGTTATAATTATCTGAACCACGCCGTGCGGGCGGCCTTTTGCCGTCCCGGCTTGCATTGGGGGCGCGGCATGGTTCAGATCGACAGCATCTCGAAGGCCGAGGCGATCAAGCAGCAAAGCCGGCAATTGCGCGGGCACATCGCGCGCGACCTCGCCGACCCGGCGGCGCCGTTCGACCATGAAGGCTATTCGCTGCTCAAATTCCACGGCGTCTACCAGGGTTACGACCGCGACAGCGCGACCCTGCGCAAGCAGCAGGGCCTGGACAAGCTGTGGCAGTTCATGGTGCGCGTGCGCATCCCGGGCGGGCGGCTTACGGCGGCGCAATATCTTGCCCTCGACGCGCTCGCCGATCGTTACGCCAACGGCTCGCTGCGCATCACGACGCGGCAGAGCATCCAGTTTCACGGCATCCTGAAGGCCGGGCTCAAGAGCACGATCGCCGCGATCAATGCCGCGTTGTTGACGACATTGGCCGCCTGCGGCGATGTCGTACGCACCGTGACGACCGTGCCGGCGCCGATCCGCGACATCGTGCACCGCCGGCTCGAGGACGATGCGCGGCGGCTTTCGGCGCATCTGCTGCCGCGCACCCGCGCCTATCACGAGATCTGGGTCGAGGGACAGCCCTGGCGGGAGGCGGCGGGGGAGGGGGAGGCGCCCGACCCGCTCTATGGCGAGCGCTATCTGCCGCGCAAGTTCAAGGTCGGCCTCGCGGTTCCGCAGGACAATACGATCGACGTATTGAGCAACGACCTCGCGATCGTCGCGCTGTTCGCGGACGGGTGCCTTATCGGCTACAACTTCCTGCTGGGCGGCGGCCACGGGATGACGCACAACAACCCGCAGACCTATCCGCGCCTGGCCACCCCGGTCGCCTTCGTCGAGCCCGAAGATCTGCTCGCGGCAGCCGCGGCGGCCGTCAAATTGCATCGCGACTATGGCGACCGCGGTAACCGCCGTCATGCCCGGCTCAAATACGTGATCGCCGAACGGGGCGAGGAATGGGCGCGCGCGCGGCTCGCGGAATATCTGAGAAAGCCGCTCGCCCCCTGCCGGCCGATGCCGCCCTTCGCGGTGCCCGACCATTTCGGCTGGCACGAGCAGGGCGACGGCCGCCTCTATCTCGGCATTCCGGTCGCCAGCGGCCGCATCGTCGATGACGACACCGCCGCGCTGCGCACCGCGCTGCGCGAGATCGTCGGCCGCTTCGGCGCCGATCCGATCCTGATGCCGAGCCAGGACATCCTGCTCTCCGAGATCCGGCCGCAGGACCGCGCCGCGATCGCCGCCGTGCTGCGCCGATACCGGGTGCGCCTGGCCGAGGATCTGCTGCCGCTCGCGCGCTGGGCGCTCGCCTGTCCGGCCCTGCCGAGCTGCGGTCTGGCATTGACCGAGGCCGAGCGCGTGCGCGACGAGATCGTCGCCGCGATCGCGCAGCGCCTCGCCCGTTATGGGATCGAGAAGGAGCGGCTCAGCGTCCGCATCACCGGCTGCCCGAACGGCTGCGCCCGGCCCTATGGCGGCGATATCGGCATTGTCGGCCGCATGCCGGGATATTATGCGCTGTTCGTCGGCGGCGATTTCGCCGGCACGAGGCTCAACCTGCCGCTTGCCGACAAGGTGCCGCTTGCCGGCATCGCCGACGCACTCGATCCGCTGTTCGCGCTGTTCGCCGATGGACGCCGGGAAGGGGAGGGGTTCGGCGATTTCTGCCATCGCCTCGGCCTCGACGCGCTGCGCGCGGCGATCGCGGCGCGGCAAAAAGGCATCGCTTGATGCTGCCGATCACCGTCGATCTCGCCCGCATCCGGGTGATGCTGGTCGGGGAGGGCATGGCGGCGCGCCGGCGGCTGGCGTTGCTCGACGAAGCCGGCGCCGGCGCGCTTACGGTCTATGCGCCCGCCCCCGCCGCGGCCCTGGCCGCGCGGGCGGGAGCGCGGCTGCGGCGCCGGCTGCCGCGGCCGCAGGAAATCGCGCGGGCGCAGCTCGTCTTTGTCGCCGGCATGGCCGGACCGGCCGCCGCCGCGATCGCCCGGACCGCCGCGGCCGCCGGGGTGCTGATCACTATCGAGGATGATCTCCGCCGCAGCGATTTTCATTCGCCTGCGGTGCTGCGCCGCGGCGATCTGACCGTCGCGATATCGACTGCGGGCAGATGCCCGGGCCTTGCCGCCCTGCTGCGCGGCGATCTCGAGCGGCATCTCGGCCCCGAATGGGCCGCCCGGGTCGAACAGATCGCCCGTTTGCGCGCCGCCTGGCGCAAGGCCGGCGCCGCCGCCGCGACGGTCCGCCGATGGACCGCCGAATGGGCCGCCGCGCATGGCTGGTTCGCCGACAATCGGCGAACGGAGCGGCGCCGCCGGGCGCGATCGCTGCGCTTGCCGAGGTCCGCATGCGGGCGAGACGACCGCGGCCCCGCGGGGCAAATCCGGCAAGAGTCCGCCCTCGCTTCCCATGATCCCCCGCCCTCGCTACCTTCTCGGCGAGGAATTTCGGCGGGAGGTGCAGAATGGCGATCGTCGTCGCGATCATCGCCCAGGGCATGATGGGCGCCGGCATCGGCCGGCGGCTGCGCGAAAACGGCGCCGAGGTGCGCACGTTGTTGTCGGGGCGCAGCCCGAAAAGCGTCGAGCGGGCGCGGGCCGCCGGCATGGCGGCGGCGCCGAGCGCGCGCGCCATGCTCGAAGGGGCCGATTTCTTTCTGTCGATCCTGCCGCCGGGCGAGGCCGAGCCGTTGGCCCGCCGCCTGATGCCGGCCTTCGCGGAGCTGGCCCGAAAACCCCTCTATCTCGACTGCAACGCGGTCAGCCCGCAGAGCGCGGTCAGGATCGGCGAGATCGTCGCCGCGACCGGCACCCATTTCGTCGATGCCGGCATTATCGGCGGGCCGCCGCAGCCGGGCGGCAGGGGGCCGGCGATCTACGCCTCGGGCGAACATGTCCGCGAGGCCCTGCCGCTCCGGGATTGGGGCCTTGATCTGCGCGCGATTCCCGGCCCGGTCGGCGCCGCTTCCGGGCTCAAGATGTCCTATGCCGGGATCACCAAGGGCACGACCGCGATCGCCACGGCGATGCTCTTGGGCGCGGCGCGCTTCGGCTGCGCCGAAGCGCTCATCGCCGAGCTCGCCGACAGCCAGCCGCAATTGCTCGCCTATTTCCGCGCCGGCATCCCGCGCATGTACGACAAGGCCTATCGCTGGGTCGCCGAGATGGAGGAGATCTCGGCCTTTCTCGAAAAGAACCCGCCCTCGCGCGACATCTATGCCGCGATCGCGCGTCTCTACGATGATCTCGCCGCCCAGCACGCCGAGGAGGAACCCGGCCCCGACAACGCGATCCGCACGCTTGAGCGCGTGCTCGCCGCCGCTCAGGCTTCGAGCAGCAACCGCGCCAGCGCGTCGGGCGCGCTCAGCATCGGGTAATGGCCGGTGTCGAGCTCGATGTAGCGGGCGGCGAGGCGCTCGGCGGTGCGGCGCTGATGCGCTTCGGGCGGGTTCGGGCTGCGGCGGCAGCGGATCACCATCGCCGACCAGGCCTGCGACCAGAAGCTTTTGAGCGCGACCGGATCCTCCATCACCGCGATCGGGTGCGGTGTATAGCGGGCGAGCGCCCAGGCCCGCAGCGGCGGATCGAGATCGGCAAACATGCGGCTCTCGGCCTCCTCGGGCGAGGGGCCGGTGGCGAGGAGCGTCGAGACCCGCGGCGTCGCGCGGCTGACGACGTCGCTGATCCGCTCGCCGTCGAAGAGGGCCAAGGCATCGACAAAGACGAGCCGCCGGATGCGCTCGCGCATCAGTTCGGCGGTCCGGCACACCACCATGCCGCCGGCGCTGGTGCCGACCAGTACGGCCTCGTTCAGGTCTTCATAAAACAGCAATTCGGCGATCTCGGTGGCTTGGCTTTCGGTGGTGATGCCCGGGCGCAGCTGATGGCGGCGCTCGGCGCAGCCGTCCAGGCTCGGGGCGTAGACCCGGTGGCCGGCGGCGGCCAGCCGCAGCGCCATCTTCTGCCAGATCCAGCCGCCCTGATACGCCCCGTGGATCAGCACGAAATTGGCCATTGTCTCCCTTTCCTCTGCTTGCGATCGTGATGCCGGCTTTCGGTTGCGCAACAAGGCCGTAAGGGATGGGCGAGGGGGGCATCGGCAAGGCGCGGCGACTCTCTTTTAGACGCCTTCTCTGCGCCCGGCGAAGAGCGCGCGCGACGCGCCGGCCTCAGGCGCCGCCGGTGACGTCGATCGTGACCCCGGTCACGAAATCGGCGTCGCTCGAGGCGAGAAAACAGATGACGCGCGCCTGGTCGACCGGTTCGGCGACACGCCTGAGCGGCGTGCGCGCGATCTCGGCGGCCTGCTCCTCGGGGCTTTGCCGCTCCCAGCGCGGGCGCAGGCGCTCGCTCAAGGTAAGGCTCGGTGCGATCGCGTTGACGGTGATGCCGTAAGGACCAAGCTCGTAGGCGAGCTTCCGGGTGAAGGCGATGATGCCGCCTTTGGCGGCCGCATAAGCGCTGCTGCTCGACTGGCTCAAGCCCCGTCCGGCGATCGAAGAGATATTGACGATCTTGCCGCGGCGCTGCCGCTTCATGATCGGCGCCACCGCATGGCAGAACAGGAACGTGCCGTCGAGATTGAACGCGATCAGGCGCTGCCAGTCGGCCAGCGTCAATTCCTCGACGGTGGCGCCGGGCTGCGCGATGATCGTGCTGCCGCCGACCGCGTTGACCAGAATGTCGATGCGGCCGAACGCGTCGACGACCGAGCCGACGGTCGCATCGACCTCGGCGGCGACCAGCGCATCGGCCCGCCGCCCGTGCGCGGCGCCGCCCGCCGCGCGCAACCCCGCCACCAGCCGGTCGAGTCGTTCCGCATCGTTGTCGACGCCGACGACGACGGCGCCCTCACGCGCCATGATCTCGGCGGTGGCCCGCCCGATGCCGCTGCCCGCGGCGGTGATCACCGCCACCTGCTGTTCAAAGCGCATCCCGCTCTCCCCGCATGCCTTGCCGGCGCTCGCACCGCCGATCCCATCAGCTTGGCATGATCGGCGGCGCCGGCAAAGGACAACAGTGGCTTCGCCCGGCGGGCTTGGCTAGGCTGATGCCAGCGAAGAGGAGACAGCGTCATGGAATTCGGCATGTTCCACGAGTTTCCATCGCTGCCGGGCAGGAGCGGGACCGCGGCCTTCGACGAGGCGATGGCGCAGGTCGACGCCGCCGAGCGCTGGGGGCTCGACGTGATGTGGCTGGCCGAGCTGCATTTCGAGCCGCGGCGCTCGCTGCTCTCGGCGCCGCTCGTCGTCGCCAGCGCGATCGCCGCACGCACGCGCCGCATCCGGATCGGCATCGCCGTGCAGGTGCTGCCGCTGTGCCATCCGCTGCGCCTCGCCGAGGCGGCGGCCACCGTCGATCAGCTGAGCAACGGGCGGCTGATCTTCGGGGTCGGGCGCAGCGGGGTGGCGCAGACCTACGCCGCCTACGGCGTCTCCTATGCCGAGAGCCGCGAGCGCTTTCGCGAGGTGCTCGACATTCTCGAGCGCGCCTGGACGCAGCCGAGCTTTTCCTATCAGGGCCGCCACTACCGCTTCACCGACGTCACCGCCGTCCCCAGGCCGCGCCAGCAGCCGATGCCGCCCGTCCGCATCGCCGCCAGCACCCCCGACACCTTTTCGCTGATCGGCCAGCGCGGAGCGCCGCTTTTCGCCTCGGTCCGCCATACCGGCTGGTCCGAGCTCGCCGCCCTGATCCAGAGCTATCACGAGGCGTGGCAGGCAGCCGGCCATAAGGGCCGCGGCGCGGTGTACGTGTCGGCGCCGACCTATATCGCCGAGACCTATGACCGCGCCCGCTCGGAGCCGGAGGAGAGCATCATGCATTTCTTCGAGGAGCAGGCGAATCTGTTGGAAGGCGCCGCCCGCCTGCTCGATCCCGAGACGGCCGCCCGCCGCATGCGCCGGGTCGAACAGCTGCGCCGGCAGCATTACGACGATGCGCTGCGCGCCAATGCCCTGGTCGGCACCCCCGAAATGATCCGCGAGCGGCTCCATGCCCTGCGCCAGGAAATCGGGCTCTGCGGCATTCTCGCCGAGCTGAATTGCGGCGGCCTTATTCCCCACGACCGCGTGCTGAACGCGCTGCGGCTGTTGTGCGAGCGGGTCATGCCGGCCTTCCGCGCCTGAGCGCGCCGTCCGGCCGTTCCCTATCTGCGCGCCGCGGCCGTGGCGACGGCCTCGGGCACGCGCCAATAGACCCACAGCCAGTTTGCCAGCAGCACGGCCGCCGTGATCAGGAAGACCCAGCGCAGGCCCAAAGCTGCGGCGACGCCGCCGCCGGTCAGCGGCCCCAGTGAATTGCCAAGAAACATCGCCGAGGCGGTCATGCCGTAGACGCTGCCGCGCTCGCCCCGGCTGGTCAGCCGTCCGACGAGGGCGTTCGCGGTCGGCAGGATGCCGCCGACAAACAGGCCGACCCCGAACCGCTCGGCGGTGAAAATCCAGTAATTGTCGGTAAAGGCCTGCGGCAGGGTCATCATCCCCGCCCCCATCAGGCAAATCAGCAAGACCCGGCGATAGCCGAGCACATCGCTGCGCTTGCCGAGAAAGGGCGAGGCGATCAGATCGGCGAGCCCGGTCACCGAGAAGGCGATGCCGGACAGGGTTGCGAGATCGGGCCGGAGCCCGAGCATCTGCTTGACGTAGAGAGTGACCACCGGCTGCACCGTGCGCACTCCGAATTGCGCCATCAACAACACAAAGAACAGCGCGATAAGGGCGGGCGAGCGGGCCAGCACGAGAAGGCTGGCAAAGACGGAGCGCCCGCGGCTTGCAGGGGCGATAAAGCGCTCATGCACGCTGGTGGCGACGAGCGCCAGGGCGATGAAGATCGTCGCCGAGGTGCAATAAAAGGGAACCCGATAGCTGTGCGTGATATCGGCAAGCCCGCCGCCGAGCAGCGGTCCGACCAGCGAGCCGATGAGCTGGCCGGTGCTGAGCCAGCCGAGCGCATAGCCGAGCCGCTCCTCGGGGACCTGGCTGGCGACGAGCGCGATCGCGGCGCTCGAAAACCCGGCAAAAACCCCCATCAGGGCGCGGCAGGCGAAGAATTGCCAGACATTCGCCGCCATGCCCATCAACATCGTAAAGACGCCGATGGCAAGGCTCGATCGCACCAGCATCAATTTGCGCCCGCGACGGTCGGCGAGGCGGCCCCATAGCGGCGAGGCGAAGGCCGCGACCAGCGAGGTCACGCCGTTCAGGATGCCGGCCCACAGATCGATCGCACGCGCCCCTTCGACCCCGAGAACCGGCAGGAACAGCGGCATGATCGGGGTCAGCATCGAGAACGCCATCGTCATGACGAATTGGATCGCGACCATGATCCACAACATGCGCCGCCAGCCGGAGCACGCGCCGCGGGGCTGTCCGCCTTCGATCGTACCGCTTCTCGCCGCCAGCATCGCGCGCCCTGACCCCTCCCGCCGGCATTGGCGGCCGCTTCTGGCTCTCCAACGAGAGCGCGGCCGGGACAAGCGGTTTATACGCTAGCCGCCGCGAACCGCCTCCCCGTTCGTCGCAAGCGCCGGGATTTTCCAGGGCGGATGGTGTCCCTGTTCGCGATCAATGGGTTATTAAAAAATCTCCCGGTATCGCCGCGGGCGCGGTATACAGCCTGCAACAAGGCTCCCAGGAAGGAGCCGCAGCGAACGGGAGGTTTCACATGGCAACCGCCGCCGAGGTCGGGCGCCTTGTCCCATGGTGGAAGGAGCCGACCAAGGACCAATGGTATGCATTCGCCGCCGCCTGGCTCGGCTGGACCCTGGACGCCTTCGATTTCACGATCTTTCTGTTGATCATGCTGCCGATCTCGCAGGCGTTCCACGTGCCGCTAACCGATGTCACGTTCGTCTTTACTGTGACCCTGTGGATGCGGCTTATCGGCGCCACCGCCAATGGCTGGCTCGCCGATCGCATCGGCCGCAAGAAGCCGCTGATGCTGTCGATCGCCTGGTATTCGGTGTGCAACTTCATCGCCGGGTTCTCGCCGGCGTTCTGGTTCCTGTTCCTGTTCCGGGCGTTGCTCGGCCTCGGCATGGGCGCCGAATGGCCGGCCGGCGCCTCGCTGGCGATGGAGACCTGGCCGATCCGCTCGCGCGGCTTCATGAGCGGCGTCTTGCAGGGCTCGTGGGGGCTCGGCTTTCTGCTGGCGAGCGGGATCTATGGACTGTTCTATAATGCGATCGGCTGGCGCGGCCTGCTGTGGATCGGCATTCTGCCGGCGCTTGCCATCGTGTATGTCCGCTTCTTCGTCAAGGAGCCGGCGGTGTGGGTCGAGAACCGCCGCCGCCAGCGCGCCGAAAAGCGCGAGGTCAAGACGCCGCTGTTCGCGATTTTCAAGCGCGGCATGCTCGGCAATACGCTGACCGCATGCTGGTTCCAGGCCGCCGGCTTTGTCACCTATTATTCGATCAACGTGCTGTTTGCGACGCATCTGCAAAAGGATCTGGGCCTGAGCCCGGCCCTCGTCGCAACGCCGATCGCGCTTGCCAACATCCTCGTCTTCCTCGCCAGCTCGGGCTGGGGCTGGGTGTCCGACCGCATCGGCCGGCGCTGGGCGATGATCATCCCGGCGGCGATCGCGCTCCCGCTCGCCCCGATCTATCTGTTCAGCGACAATTTTGCCCTGATCGTCGCCGCCTTCATGGCGCAGGGGCTGTTTGCCGGCGGCGGCATGTACGGCCAGGTGCCAAGCTATCTGACCGAACGCTTCCCGACCGAGGTGCGCGCGACCGCAACCGCGTTCTGCTATCACCAGGGGGCGATCTTCGGCGGGCTGGTGGCGCCGATCTTGACCTATTTCGCGATCAATTGGCATTTGGGCTTTGCGATCCCGATGCTGATCGGGACGACCTTCGGGCTGATCAATTTCATCCTTTCGATCCTGGTCGGTCCGGAGACCAAGGGTACCGAAATGGTGCCCGATCTGGTCGTCGCCTGAATTCCGCCGGCGCTTAAAACCCCTTTGGCGCCGCGCCAAAGGGGTTGCCTCTCTTAAAAAGATTATTTGTCTCGTTTTTGGGGTAAGCGCGAGCAAAGACGACACAAGCGCCAATCTCCTACGCGCGCAACGCAAGGCTCCGTCCGGAAGCCATTGGAATGGGAGGAAACACGATGGCAGTCGCCGAAGACATCAGAAAACCGGTCGCCTGGTGGCGCGAGCCGACCCGCGAGCAATGGCACGCCTGGATCGCGGCCTGGCTCGGTTGGACCTTGGACGCCTTCGATTTCACGATCTTTCTCGTGATCATGTTCCCGATCTCGCAGAGCTTTCACGTGCCGCTGGTCGACGTGACGACGGTGTTCACGATCACATTGTGGATGCGGCTCTTGGGCGCCACCGCCTCGGGCTGGCTTGCCGACCGGGTCGGGCGCAAGACGCCGCTGATGATCTCGATCGCTTGGTATTCGCTGTGCAATCTGCTCGCCGGGCTGGCGCCGAGCTTTTGGCTATTGTTCCTGTTTCGCGCCCTCTTGGGCATCGGCATGGGTGCGGAATGGCCGGCCGGCGCGGCCTTGGCGCTCGAGCAATGGCCGCAGCGCTCGCGCGGCTTCATGGGCAGCGTCCTGCAATCCTCCTGGGGCATCGGCGCGCTGCTGTCGAGCGCGGCCTATGGGCTGCTCTACAATGCGATCGGCTGGCGCGGCCTTTTGATGCTCGGCGTGTTGCCGGCTTTGCTGCTCGTCTACATCCGCTATTTCGTCAAGGAGCCGGCGATCTGGGTCGAGAACCGCCGCATCCAGCGCGCCGAGAAGCGCGAGGTGCGCCTGCCGCTCGTCAGCATCTTTAAATGGGGCATGCTGTTCAACACGCTGACCGCGTGCTGGTGGATGGCGAGCGGCTTCGTCACCGGCTATTCGGTCGGCGGCATGTTCCCGACCTATCTGCAAAAGGACCTGCATTTCAGCCCGGCCTATGTGGCGCTGCCGGTCATGCTGCAGAGCGCGGCGTTCTTCCTGTCGAGCTTTTTCTGGGGCTTCGTGGCGGACCGCATCGGCCGGCGCTGGGCGCTGATCCTGCCCGCGATCTGCGGCATCCTGGTCGCACCGTTCTATCTGGTGACCGCCAATTACACGATGATCGTCGTATTTTTCGCGATCCAGGGGTTCTTCGCCGGCGGCGGCATGTATGCGCAGAACCCGCACTATCTCGCCGAGCGCTTCCCGACCGAGGTGCGCGCGACGGCGGGAGGGTTTTGCTATCATCAGGGCGCCATCTTCGGCGGCCTGACGGCGCCGGTGTTGACCTATCTTGCGGTCGATCTGCATCTGGGCTTCGCGATCCCGATGCTGATCGGGACCGTGGCCGGGGCCGCCAGCTTTATCGTCGCGCTATTGCTCAGCCCGGAGACCCGCGGCAAGATGCTGACGGCCGAGGTCGTGCTCGCCTGAGCGCGCGGCGGCGCCCGGCTGTTCGAGAGCGGGGCTTGGCTGTCCGCGGCATGCCGGTGCGGCCCTTGCGCGCGGCGAGAATCGCGGCGATGGGCCTTGTCCTCGCCCGCGCCGGCCCCGGTCGGAAAACTCTTGAACTTCAATAGAATTTGCTGCATTGCTCTCATTCTGTGAGAGCATGCCTTGCCGGGCGATTGATGGAGGGAGGAAGAGCATCATGGCGACGCTTGCCGCGAACCCGGACAAGACCATCCCCTGGTGGCGGGAGCCGACGCGCGACCAGTGGCTGGCCTGGACCGCCGCCTGGCTCGGCTGGATGCTGGACGCCTTCGATTTCACGATCTTCCTGCTGATCATGGTGCCGATCGCGAAATCGTTTAACGTGCCGCTGGTCAATGTGACCTTCGTGTTCACGGTCACGTTGTGGATGCGGTTGATCGGCGCGACGGCATCCGGCTGGCTCGCCGATCGGGTCGGGCGCAAGATCCCGCTGATGATCTCGATCCTGTGGTATTCGCTCTGCAATTTCATCGCCGGCTTTGCCCCCGCCTTCTGGTTCTTGTTCCTGTTCCGCGCCCTCTTGGGCATCGGCATGGGCGCCGAGTGGCCGGCCGGGGCGGCGCTGGCGATGGAATCCTGGCCGGCGCGCTCGCGCGGCTTCATGAGCGGGGTCTTGCAGGGCTCGTGGGGGCTCGGCTTTCTGCTGTCAAGCGCGGCCTATGGGCTGCTGTTCAACGCGATCGGCTGGCGCGGCATGCTGTGGATCGGCATCCTGCCCGCCCTCGTCGTCCTCTATATCCGCAAATTCATCAAAGAGCCCGAGGTCTGGCGGGAGAACCGCGAGAAGCAGCGCCGGCAGGGCCGGGAATTCCGCCTGCCGCTGCTCGAGATCTTCCGGCTGCGCGTGCTCGGCAACACGCTGACGGCCTGCCTGTGGATGGGCAGCGGCTTTGTCGCTTACTACGCGATCTTCGGCCTGTTCCCGACCCATCTGCAGAAGGATCTGCACTTCAGCCCCGGTATGGTGGCCCTGCCGCTCGCCCTTTCCAACGCGATGCTGTTCGTGTCGAACTGCGCCTGGGGCTGGGTCGCCGACAAGCTCGGCCGGCGCTGGGCGATGATCATCCCGGCGGCGATCGGCATCCTGGTCACGCCGTTCTATCTCGGCTTTTTCACGACCAGCTATCCGGCATTGGTCGCCGCCTTCGTGATCCAGGGCTTTTTTGCCGGGGCCGTGTACGGGCAGAACCCGAGCTATTTGAACGAGCGCTTCCCGACCGAGGTGCGCGCGACCGCCGCCGGCTTCTGCTATCACCAGGGCGCCATTTGGGGCGGCCTTGTCGGGCCGGCGCTGGCCGCCTGGGCGGCCAGCGAGCCGCACGGTTTTGCGGTGCCGATGCTGGTGGTGACGATCGTCAGCGAGATCGTATTCATCATCGCGTTGCTGCTCGGCCCGGAAACCAAGGGCAAGGTGCTGGTTTCCGACATCGAGCTGGCGCCGGTCTCACAGGTATCCTCGCCCGAGGTTCCCGTCTGATCCGGAACGGCGGCGCCAGCGGCGCCCGCCCAGAGCCGATCCCGCAGACAAAGGGCCGCCGGTCGCGGCGGCCCGGCGCCCGCTTGACGTTGAGCGGCCTCCGGCCCAGTTCAATAGGGCAGGCCGATCACCGGCCGCCTCGCGTGACCACCTTCGCGGTGGGAGGTCGCGGCCCTGCATCATGGCGTGAGGCCTCGGCCCCGCGTCCCGGACCCAAGCGAATCGGGGCCCGACCGGGGGCTCCCTCGAAGGCAAGGAGTGCGCGATGAGACTGAATTCCGTACTGGTCGAGCAGGCCGCCGACCAATTGCAGGCCGACCCGATCCCGGATCAGCATCCGGCCATGCCGCAGCTGAACCAGGTCTTCGGCGATCACACCTTTTTTCTCGACGGCAGCGGGCTTCACATCGTCGAGCCGGGCGAACCCAATGCGGCCGGCGATCCGACCGGGAATGTCGTCAGGATCGCCCGCTGGAACGACGAGAGCCGCACCAGCCTGGTGCCGCAACCGCCCGAACTGACCGGCGCCGTCGTCGTTTTCGCTATGGAGGAACCGGATCCCGCGGCCTGAGCCGCCGACGGGAACCCATCTGAGCTCGCCGGGGTTGCCACAGGCGGCAATTCCGGCGGGCGCGACGGACCGCCGATAAAGAGCGCCGATGCCCTAATTACTTGGCCGCCGTCGCCTGCTCCGGCCTCGGCTGCCAGGATTTGAGCACCGGCAGCACCTCCTTGGCGTAAAGCCGCAGCGAGCGCTCGGCCAGCTCATAGGGGATGCCGCCGTAGCGGAACGACGTGCACAGCTCGAACGCGCCGACCGCCGCCCACCGCGCTTCGAGTTCGCGCAGGATCCGCTCGGGGGTGCCCCATACCGCGGCGCGCAAAAACGCCTCGACGATGCCCTCGCGCCCGCTCTCGCGCGCCAGCTCGGCCTTGCGGGCGTAGGCGTCATAGCCTTTGATCGTGGCGAAATGGCCGGAGAGGAGCTCGTAATGTTCGAGGTTGCTGTCGACGAATGTGCCCATATAGCGGCGCGCGAGCTCGGCGGCCCCGTCCATTGTCGGCGTGCACAGGCAGAAATCGGCGATCAGGAACGGCGGCGCCTCTTCATTGTGAAACTGGCGGAACAGTTCGCGGTGGCGCGCGATCTGCGCCCGGCGCATCGGCCACGGACGGTCCGCGAACATGACCATGCGCGCTTTCAGCCGCGCCGCCGCCGCGACCGAATCCTCGCTGGAGGCGACGGCGTAGAGGCGGCCGTCAAAGCTGCGCTCCGGGCGCGGCCGGATGGCGATGCGGGGCTGCCGATAATATTTGCCGTTGCCTTCGATATAGCCGGTGCGCAGCGCTGCGAGGATCATCGCCGCCGCCTCGTCGAAGCGCTCGCGCGACTCGTCCATGCGCGTGCGGAAGGCGGCAAACTCGCGCCGCGCTAGGCCGCGCCCGATGCCGAAGCGGAAGCGGCCGCGGGCGAGATGATCGAGCACCGCCACCTGTTCGGCAACCCGCAGCGGGTCGTGCCACGGCAGGATCACCGCCGCGGTGCCGAGTTCGGCATGGCTGCACAACCCGGCGAGATAGCTCATCAATTGCAGATTGTCGGGGCAGAAGGAATAATCAAAGAAGTGATGCTCGACCGACCATAGCACGTCGAAACCGAGCTCGTCGGCGAGCCGGGCCAGGCGCAACTCTTCGTCCCACACCTGCGCATCGCTGATACCCTGCCAGCCGTAGCTGGAGAAAACCATCTGAATGCCGACATCCATCGCCGTTCTCCTCTCTCGCGGCAGAGCCGGTCCCGCCGCCGGCGTCCGGCGGCTCAATAGGCCGTCAGGCCGCCGTCGACGAGCAATGTCTGGCCGGTGATGTAGGCGGCCGCGGGGCTGGCGAGATAGCGCACGGCGGCGGCCATTTCCTCGGCCGTGCCGAAGCGTTTCAGCGGGATACGGTTCAGCATCGTCGCGCGCCGCTCGGGATCGGCGAGCAGCGGCGCGCGCGACGGTGTCTCGGTCGTCCCCGGCGCCACCGCATTGACGCGAATCCCATAGGGCGCCCATTCGATCGCCAGCACCCGCGTCATATGGCTGACCCCGGCCTTGGCGACGCCGTAGGCCGCCGCCCCCGGAAAGCCGACGGCGCCGTGCGTCGAGGCGATGCTGATGATCGCGCCCGGGCGCCGCGCGGCGACCAGATGCCGGCCCATTTCCCGGCTCATGAAGAACGTCCCGGTCAGGTTGACCGCCAGCACCTCCTCCCATTCCTCGCGGGAGGTGTCGAGCGCGGGTTTCGACAGCGGCACGCCGGCGTTGTTGACCAGCACGTCGAGCCGGCCGAAGGCGGCGACGGCCTCGCCGAGCGCCGCTTCGATCATCTCCTGCCGCCGCAGATCGAGCGCGATCGCCCGCGCCTTGGCGCCGGCCGCGGCGATCGCCGCCACCGTCGCGGCGAGATCGGCGGTGTCGAGATCGGTGACCGCGACGTCGAAACCGTCGGCGGCGAGCCCGCGCGCAATCGCCGCGCCGATGCCGTAGGAGGCGCCGGTCACCAGGGCCGCGCGCCGTTCCGTCCGTTCCATCCCGCTCCTCCTCTATCGCGTTCTCAACCCTCCGCCTCGAGCTCCGGATAATGGCGAAAAATGCCGGCTTCGTTGAACGGGAGGCGGCGCGGGGAGGCGAGATAGGCGGCAATGCGCGGGCGGGCGGCGATCCGATCGTGCAGCGCGATCACCCGCGGATATGCCCGTTGCTGCTGCGCCATCGTGTTGGGGAAGGCATAGCGCAGACCCTCGACGATCTGGAACAGCGACAGATCCGGATAGCAGAGGCTGGCGTCGACCAGATGCCGGTCGCCCTGCGGGTTGCGCGCCAGCACCCGCTCGAAATAGCCGAGATATTTCGGGATCCGCCGCTGCCGGAAGTCGGCGGCGCGGCGCCGCGCCTCCGGCTTCTGCTCCTCGTAATAAAGGCTTGAGGCGATCGGATGGTGGGTGTCATGCACCTCGTCGACGAGATCGGCGATCGTCAGCTGCAATTGATGCGCCCACAGCTGCCCGCTCTCGGAGGCGGGCGCAAGGCCGAGCCGGGCGCCCAGATAGAGCAGGATGTTGGCGCTCTGCCCGATCAGCAGCCGTCCCGCCCGCAGGAAAGGCGGCGCGAACGGCGGGCGGGGGACCTCCTCGCCGTCGAGCAGGCGCAGCATCGCGCCCTCGTCCTGCCTAGCGACATCGATATAGTCGGCGCCGGCCTCTTCGAGCGCAAGGCGCACGAACTCGCCGCGGCCCTGGATGCCGCCCCAGTAATAAAGCTCATAGCGCATCGTGGCCTCCCCGCCGCCGCCCGGACCGGGTTTTAGGCCGCGCTCACGCCCCGCGCCGGTATTTGCGGCAGACGAGCCGGATGCGGCCGGTGATCTGCGGCCGGATATGCGCCGGCATCGGCGTCGACTCGCTCGCCTGCTTCCAGGCCGCGCTCTCGACCACCTGCGGGCCCGTCAGATGGTAGAGGGCGACGTAGCGGGGGTCGCCGCCGCCGGCGCTTTTGAAGCGGCGCGCGCACAGCACCCCCGGCACGCGGGCCAGCGCCGGGACGTGCTCGGTGTCGTACCAGGCGTTGAACTCCCGCTCGAACGCCGCCGGCGGGGTCATGCCGACCAGCAGGAGACCATCGGCCGCCGCCGGCGCGAGGGCCTCGCCGGGCAGGATCTGCTCGCCTTCAAAGCGCAGCAGGCGCCGGCATTTCGCCGTGATCCGCTTTGACCACGGCGACAGGTTGTCGCCGCTGATCGCGCGATAGGCCGGGCTCTGCAATACGGCGAGATTCTCGAGATCGTAGAGCGCGACCGATTCCTTTGGGTTTTGCGCGCCGATCCAGCGCTCGCACTGCAAGAAGCCGGGCACGCGCTGGCGCTCCGGCAGATGTTCGAGATCGTACCAGTCGTGAAACTCGTCCTCGGCGACGCTCGAGAAATCGAACGCCGCAATCAATTGCCCCTTCGCCATGACCGTTCCTCCCTTCCGGCAAGCCCGCCGATCCCGGCCTCCCAACCTTACGCCAACGGAAAGGGCCGTGCACGCCCCCGGGCGATGGCTTTTGCGCGGCGCCTGCCCGTTTCGGAATGCGGGCGGGTCGCGGCCACGCCCCGCTTCAGGGCGCCAGGCCCTTGTCGGCCAGCTCCTTGCGCGCGCGCTCGCTTTTGTCGAGATCAAGGCCCATGCCGCGCAGCACATGGGGGGCCTTCGTGAACTGGATGTCGCGATATTCGACGACCTCGATGCGGTTGCCCCAGGGGTCGAGAAAGCGCAGAAACGGCCCCGGCAACAGCCGCGCCCCAGCCGCCGCAGCGCGTTCCCTGACGCGCGAGCGGTCGTCGACGACGAGGCCGAAATGCCGGCGCTCGTCCTCGTGCACGGTCGGGCTTTCCATCAGATTGATGAACTGGTCTCCCATATCGATGAAGCCGTTGCCCGGCCGCTTGCCGCGCAGTTTGAAATCGAAGATCTTGCCGTAGAACTCGAGCGCCTCCTCGACATTGCCGACTTCGAGGGCGACGTGGTTGATGCCGACGAGCCGCGGCTTTTTCGCCTCCGCCCGGTCCTGGTCGCTCATCAAAAACCCCCTTTTCCTCGACCTCATTGCCGCCCTGATCATATAGGCTTTGCGGCGGGCGGGCGAGGAATCGGCGCCGGTCGCACGCAGGAGGGAGGGAGAATTGGACTGGGACATTCTGATCCGCGGCGGGCTCGTCATCGACGGCAGCGGCCGGCCCGGCACGGTCGCCGACGTGGCCGTGCGCGGGGGCCGCATCGCCGCCATCGGCAGCGGGCTTGCGGGCGAGGCGCGGCGGGTCATCGCCGCCGAGGGGCTGGTGGTCAGCCCGGGTTTTATCGACATCAAGACCCATTCGGACTTCACCCTGCCGATCAACCCGAAGGCTGAGAGCAAGGTGCGCCAGGGCGTCACCACCGAGATCATCGGCCATTGCGGGTTTTCGGTGGCGCCGGTGCTGCCGGGCAAGGCCGGCCTGCTCGCCGATTACCTGAGCGGCGGGGCGCCGTGGCTGCCGTTCCGCGAGATGCGCTTTCCCGAATATCTCGACACCTTTCCCCGGGTTGCGGTCAATACCGGCATGCTGGTCGGCCACAACACGCTGCGGCTGATGGTGATGGGTCTCGAGGATCGCCGGCCGCGCCCGGCCGAACTTGCCGAGATGATCGCGCTGCTCGAAGAGGGGCTGGCGGCGGGCGCGCTCGGCCTCTCTTCGGGCCTGTTCACGCCGCCCGGCAGCTTTGCCGACGCCGCCGAGATGCTGGCCTTCGGCGCCGTATTGCGGCGCCATAACGCCGCCTATTTCAACCATGTGCGCGACGAATCGAACCAGATCCTCGACAGCGTCGCCGAAGCGATCGCCTTCGCCCGCGCCACGCGCGTGCATGTCGAGCTCGTGCATCTGAAATGTTCAGGGCTCGACAATTGGGGCAAGGCCGGAACGATTCTGCAGATGCTCGCCGAGGCGCGGGCGCAGGGCTGCGCCATCGATTGCGACGCCTATCCCTATGCGGCCGGCGCCAATCCGCTCAAAAATCTGCTGCCGCCCTGGGTGCAGGTCGGCGGCGGCGAGGCGATGCTGGCGCGCTTGGCCGAGCCGGCGGCGCGGGCGCGCATCCGCGCCGAGATCGCCGAGCGCGGCCTCAACAATTGGGGCCGCATCCCGTCCTGGGAATGCGTGCAGATTTCGATCTCGCCGCATCTGCCGCAGCATGCGGGCAAAACGCTCGCCGCGCTCGCCGCCGAACGCGGCGCCGATCCGCTCGACGTGCTGTGCGACTATCTGATCGCCGACAAGGGGGCGACGCGCGTGCTGATCACCGCGATCGGCGAGGACGACATCAGGACGATCGTGCGCGCGCCCGAGGCGCTGGTCGGCTCGGACGGCAACGCGGTCGCCCCCTACGGCGTCGTCGGCCAGGGCCTGCCGCATCCGCGCTTTTACGGGACGTTTCCGCGCATCATCAGCCGCTATGTGCGGGAGGAAGGGCTGCTGCCGCTGGAGGCGGCGATCCGCAAGATGACCGGAGCCACGGCGCAGGCGCTGAAGCTCAAGGATCGCGGGCTTCTCAGGGAAGGCTTTTGCGCCGACATCGCGATCTTTGATCCCGAGGATTTCCGCGACCGCGCCAGCTACGAGGACCCGCACCAATATCCGAGCGGCGCGCGCACGACGGTCATCGTCAACGGCGTCGTCGTTGTCGCCGACGCCGCCCATACCGGGGCCCTGCCGGGCCGGGTCTTGCGCCGCGCCGGCGACGGCAGCGTCGGATAGCCTGCTCCGCCCTTTGCGGATAAACTCCTCTGCGCATGCGCGGAAAGGGGAGGCGGCGCGGGCTGCCGATCCGGCCGCGCCGGCCGGAGGCTTGCGGCGGCGCGGCGGCGATGCCAGGGTGGGTTTGCGGAATAAAGGAGGTGGGCGATGCGCGCCGCCGTACTGACCGCGGTCAACAGGCCGCTCGAAATCCTCGATCTCGAACAGCAGGGGCCGCAAGCCGGCGAGGCGCGGGTCAGGGTCAAAGCCGCCGGCATCTGCATGAGCGACTGGCATATCATCAACGGCGACTGGCCGCTGCCATTGCCGATGGTGCTGGGGCACGAGGCCGCCGGCATCGTCGTCGAGACCGGGGCCGGGGTCGGGAATGTCAAGCCCGGCGACCACGTCATCTTCTCGTTCCGGCCGCATTGCGGCCATTGCCGCTATTGCGCCGCGGGCCGCACGGTCCTGTGCATCGGGCACAACGATACGCCGCGCTGGCGCATGCATGACGGCGGCGCGCGCCTCAGGCTCAACGGCGAGCCGGTCAATCAGATGGCGCGCCTTGGCACCTTTGCCGAAGAGGTCGTGTGCCCGGCCGAGCAGCTCGTCAAGATCCGCGACGACCTGCCCTTCGCCCATGCCGCGATCATCGGCTGCAGCGTCGCGACCGGCATCGGCGCGGTCATCCGCCATGCCCGCGTTGCGGCGGGAACGAGCGTCTTCGTCGTCGGCTGCGGCGGGGTCGGCCTCAATGTCGTGCAGGGGGCCCGCCTGGCCGGCGCGGCCCCGATCATCGCCTGCGACCTGTTGGACAACAAGCTCGACCTCGCCCGCAAATTCGGCGCCACCCACACCGTCAATGCGCGCCGCACCGACGTCGTCGAGGAGGTGCGCCGGCTGACCGGCGGCCTTGGCGCCGACACCGCCTTCGATGCGATCGGCGGCGAGGCGACGGCGTTGCAGGCGATCGAGGCGACCGCGCCGGGCGGGCGTGCCGTGCTGGTCGGCATTCCCGCCTTTGCGACGCGGGCGCCGATCAACCCCGCGCAGATGGTCTACGGCGAAAAGACGGTCAGCGGCACCTATTACGGCTCGGTCGTGCCGAGCATCGATTTTCCGATCCTCGCCGATCTCGACATGGCGAAGCGGATCGATCTCGACACCCTGATCAGCCGCACCTACCGCTTCGAAGAGATCAACGAGGGCTTCCGCCTGATGCTGGCGGGCGAGGTGGCGCGCGGCGTGATCCTGTTCGATTGAGGGGTGCAGGCTGGACAGGCCGGCGCCGCTTCTCTATATCTGCGCGGCGGCGGGCCCAGGTAGCTCAGTTGGTAGAGCAACGGACTGAAAATCCGTGTGTCGGCTGTTCGATTCAGCCCCTGGGCACCAGCCTTTTGCGAAGTGAAGCGGACCCCATTCGTAGGACCACAGGGACCGGTTTCTTAGTCGGGGCCGTGGCAGCCGTCCGCGCTTGTGGTAGAAATTTGGTAGAAATTCGACGGTGAGCGCGCGCCGGGCGGCATGCCTCATCACCTGTAGCCCGAAGCGCGCGGGAGCGAGAGCCGCTCATCCTCACGCTCAATGAGCGCATGGGGGTCCGGAGCGCTCATTCTTCCGGGCCTCCTGGCTAAAAGATCGCGCTCCACGATCAATTCGCCGATCTTGGCGCGCGGCTTCTCGCATCGGCCGGATATCGTCGCTGACCCGCACCGACCAGAAATTCGGAGCGCGCGCGGTCGAACCGATGAAAGCACAAGCCGGGGCTCGTTATATTGAGCTGCGAATCGCAGGCGGTCGTCCTGACCGCTTTCTGCTCGGCGCCCGCCAGCCGCGCGCGGCTGGTCGGCGAAGGTGTCGGCTATGCGGAATTCCATCCCAAAGTGATTACTCCGCATCCCTTTCCAAGTGAATCCGCACCCTGCCCGGCTCGACGATCCAGAGCGCGCGCTCTGGCGAATGTGTCCCGAGCATCGCCAGGAACTCGCGCGTCCGATCGAGCAGACTTCGGTGCCCCGCCCGCGGGCCGAGCTCGATGATGACGATCCCGGCGCTTTTCTCGGGCGGGAAGCGGAGCACTTGGCCGAGATCGCGATCGAGCGTTATGAGGACCAGGCCTTCCCGCGCCGAGATGTCGAAGAGTTTTTTCCGGCGCGCCATGCAGACCGTGATCGCGGACCCTCGCCACGTCGCGCCCGGCGGCGCGGCACAGCTCGGCAACGCTGCGACTCAGATTCTCGTCGAGCTTCAGTGTCATGCGGCCGGAACGGGGATAATCCGCTCGCGCGCCGCCTGGCGCCGCCCGCTTTGGCATCAATGCCCAGCGACCGCGCTAGGCGCTCGGCAACCGGACGAGGAGGTCGGAGCGGCCCGAGCTTCCAATTAAGAAACCGGTCCTGGTGGTCCCCCGACGGGGTCCGCTTCAGTCGCGAAAAGAGAAAACAGGCATAAAGGCGCAAGGCTTCGTGGTCGCGCCCGCCCGTGCGGCTCCGCCGGAGCGGCAAGAGCGGGCACGGTTGCCGCGGCTAGCCGCGCACCAGCCCGCCATCGACCGGGATGACCGCCCCGGTCACATAGTCGGACAGGTCGGTGGCGAGAAACTCGACGACCTTGGCGCAGTCCTCGACCGTGCCGAGGCGCCGCAGCGCCACCAGCGCGGTGCGATCGCGACGGCTCCGGCCGCTGCCGGGGATGACCGTCTCCATGATCCGCCCGGTCGCGATGACGCCGGGGGCGATGCAGTTCGCGGTGATGCCGAACGGGCCGAGATCCTGGGCGAGATAGCGCGTGTAATGGGCGATCGCCGCCTTGGCCGCGCCGTAATGGGCGTAGCCGCCGTCGGCGGCGGGGGCCCGCCCGGCCACCGAGCCGACCGTGATGATCTTGCCGCGGCGCTGCCGCTTCATGACCGGGGCGACCGCGTTGCAGGTATAGACGGTGCCGAACAGGTTCATCGCCGTGACCAGCTGCAACAAGGCCGGGTCGAGCGTGCTGGCCTTGGTGTCTACGGGCCGGCCGCGGCCGCCGCCGGCATTGGCGACAAGCACATCGATGCGCCCCCATTCCTCGACGACGCGCGCGACCATCGCTGCGACCGCCTGCGGATCGCAGACATCAACCGTGATGCCGAGGGCGCTGCCGCCCATCGCGACAATCTCGGCGGCGGTGTCGGCGCCGGTCATGTCCGCGGCCTCGGCCGCGAATTCCCGATAGGAGTGCAGATCGATGTCGGCGACCGCGACCTTGGCCCCCAGAGCGGCCAGCCGCTTGGCATAGGCCCGCCCGAGCCCGCGCGCGGCGCCGGTTACAAGCGCCACCTGTCCGTCCAGCTTGCCCATCGCTCTCCCTCCGCTCGTGATCGATAATCGCGCCGTGGCGGCGCCCCGCAGCCGCTTTCCCGACCCCGCGCCGCAAGGATGCCCGTGCCCTCCCCGCCCGCCGCGAAAATGCGCATCGGCTGCGCCGGATGGACGATACCGCGCCAGCATGCGGCCTTATTCCCGGGACCGGGAAGCCATCTCGAACGCTACGCCCGCCGCTTCGCGGCGGTCGAGATCAATTCATCCTTCTACCGCCCGCATCAACGCTCCACCTACGCGCGCTGGGCGGCCGCCGTCGCGGACGATTTTGCGTTTGCCGTCAAGGCGCCGCGGGAGATCACCCATCGCCTGCGCCTGGACGCGGCGCAGCCCGCGCTCGACGCGTTTCTGGCGCAGGTCGCCGGCCTTGGAGAAAAACTCGGGCCGCTGCTGTTCCAGCTGCCGCCGGGGCTGCGCTTTGACGAAGCGCGGGCCGGCGCGTTCTTCGCCGCCCTGCGGGCGCGCTTTGCCGGCGCGGTCGTATGCGAGCCGCGCCATCCGGCCTGGTTCGCCGCCGATGCTGACGCCCTGCTGGCGCATTACCATATCGGCCGCGTCGCCGCCGACCCGCCGGTCGCCGCCATCGGCGCCGCTCCGGGCGGATGGAGCGGCCTTTGCTACTTTCGGCTGCACGGTTCTCCGCGCCTCTATTATTCGCAATATGGGGCGGATCGGATCGCGGGGCTGGCCGATCGGCTGATGGCGATCGGCAAGGCCGGCGCCTGCCTCTGGTGCATCTTCGACAATACCGCCGCCGGCGCGGCGATTGCGGATGCGCTGGCGCTCGCAGAGCGCCTTTGTGCGCTGCCGGCATGAGGCGCAGGGGCGCCGCACGCGCCGCCGGGGGTCCGCACCGGCACCCGGCCGGGGGAGGCCCGCCGCGCGGGTGGATTACCATCAGGCCGCCGGCGCGCCCTCCTGTGCCGCCATGACCAGACGGATCAGATCGGCAAGCGTGGCCGCGCCGGTCCGCTTCATGACGGCGGCGCGATGGTTCTCGACCGTGCGCTGGCTGATGCCGAGGTCGTGGGCGATGATCTTGTTCGGATGCCCCTTGACGACCCGGTCCATGACCTCGCGTTCGCGCGCCGTCAGGCGGGCGATACGCTCGGCCGCCGTCTTGCGCCAAGCGGACAGCTTGGCCGCATCCCGGCTGCGCTCGAAGGCGCGTTCGATACCCGCCAACAGCTCGTCGGGGCGAACCGGCTTTTCGAGGAAATCGGCGGCGCCGGCCTTCATCGCCCGGACCGCCATCGCGACATCGCCGTGGCCGGTCAGCATGATGGCCGGCAGGTTGCGGTTCTCCGCCGCGAGCCGCTCGAGCAATGCGATCCCGCCGATGCCCGGCATCAGGGCATCGACCACCAGGCACCCTTCTCGGCCCGGCCGGTCGGCCGCGAGGAAGGCCTCGGCGCTGGCGTAGGTCTCGACCCTGTGACCGTACTCCTGCAGCAGTTCCTGCATCTCCTCGCACACGCCGCGGTCGTCGTCGACGACGAACACGGTGGAGCGGGGCGCCGCCGCCGCTGCGATCGCCTCGCGCCGGTTGTCGCCGGCCGCCGGCCGCCGCCTGACGGCGAGCAGCTCCTTGATTCTCAGCGTCAGCATTTCCGGCTCGGCCGGCTTGCTGAGATGCAGGCAGCCCGCCTCGGCGATCTTGCGCAGGGTATCGCTCGAAATGTCGCCGGTCAGAATGATCGCCGGTATTTCGCAACGCAGCGATTGGCGCAGCCGCGCGACGACCTCGGCGCCGGTCAAATCCCCCGGAAGATTGTAGTCGGCGACGATGACGTCCGGCCGCGCCGCTCCGCGCGCCGCTAGGGCGAGCGCCGCATTCGCGCCGGCGCCGGCGATCGCCCGATGCCCCTCTCCCTCGAACAGGATCTCGAGCATCTCGCGCACCGCGGGATCATCCTCGATAATCAGGATTACGCCGGTCGGGCCGGCGATGGCGTCCGTTCCCTCCGCTCTGCCCGGCAGGCGCCGCCGGATCGCGGCGAGCGGCACCTCGATGGCAAAGACCGACCCGCGGCCCGGCCGCGAGCGCACGTCGATGGCATGGCCCAGCAGATCGCAGATGCGTTGTACGATCGAAAGACCAAGGCCGACCCCGCGGCTGCGCTCGCGGGCGGCGTTGTCGAGCTGATGAAATTCCTCAAAAATCCTCTTCAATTGCCCGGCGGGAATGCCGATCCCGGTGTCCCATACCTCGACGCGCAACCTGTCGCCGCGCCGGCGGCAGCCGAGCAGGATCCTGCCGCGCTCGGTATATTTGACCGCATTGGCGAGCAGATTGCGCAGCATCTGTTCGAGCAGGCGGGGATCGCTGCGGACCTCGAGGCTGCTCGCGACCACCCGCCAGCCGAGCTGCTTCGTCGTCACGTGGTAGGCGAATTCGGTTCTGAGGCGGTCGAGCAGCGGGCCGATCGGAAACTCGGTGATTTCCGGCCGCACGATCCCCGCCTCGAGCTGGTTGATGTCGAGCAGCGTATTCAGCATGCCCGACATCGCGCTGAGCGTCTCCTCGAACTTGGCGATCAGCCGGGAGCCGCTGCGGTCCTTGATCCTCTTCGCCAGGATCCCGCGCAGCAGGGTGAGGGTCTGCAGCGGCTGGCGCAGGTCATGGCTGGCGGCGGCGAGAAAGCGCGACTTGCCGAGATTGGCCTGCTCGGCCATCCGCTTGGCCGCCTCCAGCGCCTCGCTGGCCCGCTGCCTCTCGGTGACATCGTCGAACGTCACCAGGATCTTGCGCCCGGCCCGGGGCTCCTCGCGAAGCTCCAATGCGTTGATGAGCAGCGAACGCGTTCCCCGCGCCGCCAGCGCGACCTCGACGGGATGATCCTCGACGGCTCCCTCGCCGCGCCGCAGACGGTCGAGAAAGCCGCCCAGCGCCGCAACGGCAAGGCTGCCGTCGCCAATCGCGTCGAGCGGCCGGCCCACGGTTCGCTCGGGCCCGATCGCAAAGGCATCGTAGAAGGAGCGGCTTGCGGAGATCACGCAAAGCCCCGCGTCGAGCACGACGAGGGGCTGGCGGATCGTGTCGATGATGCTGTCGGAATAGGACCGCGCCGCCTCGATCGCCCGCTCGGCCTTTTTCCTCTCGGAGATGTCGGTGAAGGTGATGACCACCCCCACGACCTGATCGTCCTGGTTGCGGTAGGGCAGGATGCGGCGGGTGTACCAAGCTCCGTCATCGGCCTCGACCTCGCGGTTCGGCGCGGCTTGGCCGTCGAGGACCGCGGCGGCGTCGGCGAGCAGGAGGGGGTCGTTGATGCGGCGGGCCAGATCGGCGAGCGGGCGGCCGATGTCCGAGGCGATGACGCTGAACATCGACCTGGCGGCCGGCGTGAACAGCCGGATCTCGAGATTGCCGTCGAGGAACAGCATCGCGATCTCCGAGCTGTCCAGCGTGTTCCGCAGGTCGTTGGCGGTGGCGCGCTGCTGCTCGATGGTTTCGTTGAGCTGGCTGTTGAGGGCGGTCAGCTCCTCGTTGAGCGATTGCAGTTCTTCCTTGGAGGTTTCCAGCTCTTCATTGGTCGATTGCAGCTCCTCGTTGACCGACATGGCCGCCTCGTTGGCGGCCGTCAGCTCGTCATTGGCCCTCTCAAGGTCGTGGATCGCGCTCTCCAGCTCCTTGCGCGTGGCGTCGAGCTCGAGCCGGGCGACAGCGGGAGGATCGTCCGCCTCGACCCTTCCGCGGTCGGGTTGCCCGGGGCTATCGGCAAAGCTGACCAGCAGAAACTCCCCGCCTTCGCTCTGCAGCGGCCGCACCGAGATGCTGACTGCCGCGGCGTCGCCGTTGCGCGCGATCCGCGTCCCCGCGACCGTGACGGGCGCATGCTCCCGGCCGGCCCGGCGGATCGCCGCCCGCAGCCTCGTGCGCAGCCCCTCGCGCGCCATCGCCAGAAGATCGCGGCTGGCCGCGCCTGCGGCCACCTTCAGATAGCGGTCGACCGGTCCGAAATAATGGAGAGCCTCGTGCCTGGCGTTGATCAGGACCGAGGCCGGCGCATAGGCGTCGAGCAGCGCCTGCCGGGCCAGCTCGGCGGCCCTGGCATGCGGCGCGGCCGGGCGGGATCCCCGCCCGGCGGCGCGCGGCGCGCGTCCGCTCGCGCCGGGCGCGATCGGGAATACCGCTGCGCTCGGGCGGCTGCGGCCGCGATGCCGGAAGATCCGGTGCTTCTTGGAGATCGGCTCGAACCGGTCGCTGAAATCGCCGATCGCTTCGGAGGCGCCGAGAACGAGGATGCCACCCTCGCGCAGCGCGAAATGGAACAGCGCCAGGACCTTCTCCTGCACCTCGGGGTGCAGATAGATCAGCACGTTGCGGCAGGATACGAAGTCGAGACGCGAGAACGGCGCATCAGCCAGCAGATCCTGCGTTGTGAAGACCACCGCTTCGCGCAGTTCGCGCGTCACGCGGTAATTGTCATCTTCCTTGACGAAGAAGCGCTCAAGGCGATCCGACGATACGTTTTCCGCAATCGATTTCGGATACAGCCCGTTGCGGGCAACAGATATCGCATCGTTATCGATGTCGGAGGCAAAGACCTGCAACTTCAGGTTCTGACTCGCCGCCGCAATCGCTTCGAAGAACAACATCGCGATCGAGTAGGTCTCCTCGCCGGTGCTGCAACCGGCGTCCCAGATGCGGATCGGCCGGTCCGGCGGTTGCCGGCGGATCAGCTCGGGGACGACTCTCTCCGCGAGGAATTGGAATACCGCCTCGTCGCGGAAAAACCGGGTGACTTTGATCAGCATGCTCTTGGCGAGCAGGGCGGTCTCGTCGGGATTGTCGCGGAGCGCGCTCAGATAAGCCCCGATGTCCCCGATCGACGCCGCCGCCATCCGCCGCTCGATCTGGCGCAACAGCATGCTCTCCTTGTAGAGGGCGAAATCATGCGCGGTCTGCGCGCGCAGCAGATCGATGATCGCGGCCAGCGAGGCAGCCTCATCCTCGTCCGGCGCCGGTTGCGCGGGTCCGGGGTCGAGCGGCGTCCGGCGGCTGTATTGGCGGCTGTGTTTGGCAAGAGCCGCCGGAATCTCGGCGGCCGGCAGCACCAGATCGACGACGCCGGTCATGATGGCGCTGCGCGGCATGCCGTCGTGGGCGGCCTCTTCCGGATCCTGCACGATGACAAGCCCGCCGCGCTCGTGTATCGCCTTCAGCCCGATGCTGCCGTCGCTGCCGGTGCCCGAGAGGATCACGCAGGCGGCGCGCGCACCGCAGTCTTCGGCCAATGAGCGCAGCAGAAAGTCGAAAGGCATGCGCGTACCGTGCCGCTCGCGCGGTCTGGTCAAGCAAAGCACGCCGTGGCGGAGAGCCAGGTAAAAGCCCGGCGGGATGACATGGATGTGATCGCGTGCGATCGGCGCGCCGTCCGCCGCTTCCCGTACCGTCATAGCGGTATGGCCGGCCAGCTGGCCGGCCATCATGCTGCTGTGCGTCGGATCGAGGTGCTGGATCAGGATGAAGGCCATGCCGGTGTCGGAAGGAAGCGCGTCGAAAAGCGTGTAGAGCGCCTCGAGTCCCCCGGCCGAGGCGTCGATCCCGACCACCGGGAAGACCTCGGGCCGTGCCGGAGCCCATTGTCGTCGAACGGCGTCCGAACGCCGCGCGCGCAGCGCGATTGGCATCGATCCGGCTCTCCGCACGCCCGTCCGTTTCTGATGAACAGAGCAATAAACTAATAGTATACCGCAAATTACGATCGCCGTTCAACCGCCGGCGCGGGCCGATGGCGCCGCGCCGTGAACCGTAGCCCCGTCGTTCCGGGGCGCGGGCGCACGCCGGCGCCCCGCGCTTTATGGCCGGAAGCGCGCCTCGGGCCCCGCATTTCTCAGGCATGCAGGGGCAATTCGACATCCCGTGCCGGCGGGGCGTGACGCTCGCCCGCCGGAGGCGCCCTGCCGGTCTTTTCGAGGAGATCGAGGAACGGCTTGAGGATGTCGATCGGCATCGGAAAGATGACGGTGGAATTCCGTTCGGCGCCGATCTCGGTCAGCGTCTGCAGGTAGCGCAGCTGCATCGCGGCCGGAACCGTCGAGAGGATCCGGGCGGCATTGACGAGGGTTTGCGCGGCCTGGAATTCGGCCTCGGCATGGATGATCTTGGCCCGCCGGTCGCGTTCCGCCTCCGCCTGCTTGGCGATCGCGCGCACCATGTTTTCAGTCAGCTCGACGGTTCTAATCTCGACGTTGCTGACCTTGATCCCCCAGGTCTCGGTCTGGGCATCGAGAATGCCCTGGATGTCGACGCTGAGCTGTTTGCGTTCGGACAGCATCTCGTCGAGCTGATGCTGCCCCAGCACCGAGCGCAGGGTCGTCTGGGCGAGCATGGTGGTGGCGGGAAGATAGGAGCGGATTTGGATGACGGCCCGCTCGGGATCGACAACGCGAAAGTAGAGGATCGCATCGACCTTCATCGAGACATTGTCGCGGGAGATTACGTCCTGGCTCGGCACCTCGATGACCTGGATGCGCAGATCCACGCGCGCCATGGTCTGGAGGAAGGGCAGCAATAGCACCAGCCCCGGCCCTTTGACCTTTTGAAAGCGCCCGAGAGTGAAAACCACGGCGCGCTCGTATTGGCGCAGGATCTTCACGGAGGCCATGGCCAGAACGAAGGCCGCGATCAGCACGACGGCGACGACGAGGAAAAGAGGCATGTTCGGCTCCGCAGCTGCCGGCAAGGACGGCGTCTTGTCGTGCCGTAGCGACCCTGCTGCCGGCGCAAGCGCCGCCCCCGCCGTCGCATGCCCGGCAGGCGGGCCGGACCGCCGCGATCCGCGACGGCCGGAGGTTCTCGCCCGCCGGCAGCCATCCCGCATCGGGGCGGCGGACTGCCCGGCAAGCTTCGACCATCGATCGTAGCCGATCCCGGGGCGGCATGGGAGGCTCGGAAACTACCCGGATGCGGCCGCCGGAAATGCAATGGCCAGGATCCGGTTCGAGAGGCCTTGCGGCCGGTCTCCTCGCCCGCGCCGGCACCGCCCGCCTAGGTAGATTCCGAGGCTTACCCCGCAGATTGCCGTCGGCCTAGGTTTTACGCGTCAGAACCTGGCGGATTTTCCGGCCGGCCGCACAGCCGCCCCAGCGGGGCCCTGCCGCGGTCGCGGCGCGATCCCCGAAGGCCCGGTGCGATCCGCCATTGGCAAGGGTGGACCGAACTTCGCAAGGGGGAACGTCCGATGCCCAAGGTCATGATTGCCGAAGACGAACTCGCGAACGCCGACATGATCGCGGAAGTCCTGGCCACGAACGGTTATGAGGTGTGCGGCGTTGCCCGCACCGTGGCGGAAGGGATCGCGCTCGGCGAGCGGCACAGTCCCGATCTTGCCGTCATCGATCTGCATCTCTCAAACGGCGGGATCGGCAGCGCGATCGGCACCCGGCTGCGCCGCGGCGGCCGGCTCGGCGTCCTCTATACCACAGGCAACGCGGGTCAGATCGCCTTGACGGCCGATGACGGCGATGCGTGCCTTGAGAAGCCGTTTGCGCTCACCGATCTCGTCCGCGCTCTACGGATCGTCGAGCGGATCGCCGCCGGCGACGCCGCCTTGCCGCCGTTCCCGAAAGGCTTCGCGGCGCTTCGGCCGCCGCGCCAGACGCCGGTACCGGAATGTCTCGCGGCGACCGCCGCCGGCCCGAAGGCGGCGGGACGCCTGCGCCGGCAGGCCGCATTTGCGCGGTTCGGCGGTGCGGCATTCCGGGAAAGCGACCCGGAAAAAATCCTGAGGGAAGCGGTGCGCGCCTGCGCCCGCTCTCTAGGGGTCCCGTTCTGCAGGATCTATCGCTACCGGCACAAGGAAAACGACCTGCTCGTCGCGGCCGAGATCGGCCGGTATCCGCAGATCGTCGGCGGCACGGCCCGGCGGGCGGACCGCAATTCGCCGCAGGGCCGCGCCTTCGTCACCGGAGAGCCGGTGATCTGCGGAGATCCGGGCCGGAATTCGACATTGGCGCCGCCCCCCTCATACGCCGAGCACGGCATCCTTTCGCTTGCCGTCGTGACCATCAAAGGAAGCGGCAGACCTTACGGCGTGCTGGAGATCGGCAGCCCCGAGCCGGGCCGCTGCGGCCGGCACGATGTGGATTTCCTGACCGGCTTCGCCGGCCTTCTTGCCGCGGCGATCGCCGCGGCAAGGCGCACCGGACTGCTGCGCTCGACGGTGGCGCGGATGAAGGGCCTCGTCGCCGAGAAGGAGCGGCTGTTGGCGGAAAATCGCCGCATGTTGATCGAGAAGAGCCGGCTCCTGGAGGAAAAGAGCCTCCTTGCCGAGGAACTGCACCACCGTGTCCGCAACGACCTTCAGCTTGTCTACGGCATGATCAACAAGCAGGCGGCGCACGGGTCCGGCCAAGAGGACATGGGGGACGTCGCGCGCCGGGTCCTGACCCTGGCGAAAATATACGACCGTCTGCTCGGAACCGGTTTGAGTCGGACGATCGACGTCGGCGGCTATCTCAGGTCTCTGTGCGCCGGTTTCGCGGAGATCGAAGGGGCCCGAGGACGCGATATCGGGCTGACCTGCGATCTGGAGCCGCTCGCGCTCGATCTCGATACCGTCACGGTATTGGGGCTGGTCGTGGCGGAGCTGGTCGCGAACAGCTGCCGCCATGCCTTTCCGACCGGCAGGGGCATGATCGGTATCGCATTGCGCCGCTCGGCGGCGGCCGACCGGGCGAGGATCATTTTCCGCGACGACGGGGTGGGGCTGGCGGCCAAAGGCGAGAGCACCGGGCACGGTTTGGGGCTGGTCGGCCGTTTGATGGAGCAAATCCGGGGCCGCGCGGAGGTCCGCTGCGACCATGGTACCGTCTGGACGCTCGAATTCCCGCTGTGCCGGAACGGGGAATTGTCCGCGCAGGATTGCGAACGATCCGGGCCCGATGCGCGATCCTCGCTCGCCGCCCTCGGCGAGGGCGGAGATCCCGATAAGCCCCGGCGGAAGATCGCATAGGCGGACGAACCGAGGCCGGACATGTCCTGCATGCGGGGAAGGCGCCCTGAGAGCCGCCCGCCGCGACCTTGCGATCGGCGCAGGCCGAGCGCGGTACGATCCCGCTTTCCACCCTTCTCTCTGCAGAAAACGGGAAATACCCGGCGGCCATCCGCTGCCGCCTTCCGGCAAGTCCCAATTCCGATGAGGATAATGCAATGGAACTGGTTCTGATCATCGTTCTGCTGATCATTCTTTTGGGAGGCGGCTTCGGGTTCTACCGCGGCGGCTATTACCGTCAGTCCGGGCCGGCCAGGATCGGCGGTATCCTCGGATTGGTTCTTATCGTACTCGTGATCGTATGGCTGCTGTCCGGAACCCTTGCAGGCTTCTCGCGCTGAGCCGCGGGAGAGCCTAGCCGCCGTCACGCCGGGACGGGCTGCGAAAATCCGGCGCCGGAGCATTTGTCGGCAGCGCCATGCGGTGCTCGCCTCGCCCCTCGCCCGCCTCCGCTCGGCCGCCTTGGTCGCGGCCGGAAACGGAAGCCGGTCCTATGTAATCGGGCGATCAGCGCAGACCGAAAAACCCTGCGATCAGAATGGCTACGACGACGACGCCGATGATGTAAAACATGTCCGTTCTCCTGCACCGACCGGGGCTCCGGCCGGCGGCATTCGAGCATATGGGGGCCGGCACCGGCGCCCGCGAGCTTCGGAAATCACTCGGCGCAAACGCGTCGGCGGCGTCGCGGGAACGGGCCGGACCGCCGGATCTGAGTAGTTTCCGATGCTGTCGCGGTCGCGGCACGGGCTGATAGGGTCGTCTCGATGAGCGCCGTGCCATCAACCCCAGGAGGACCCCGTCATGAACAAGGATCGGATCGCAGGAGCAGCAAAAAATCTCAAGGGCTCGGTCAAGCAGGCGGTCGGCAAGGCGACCGGCGATGCCAAGTTGCAGTCCGACGGCAAGGCCGACAAGATCAAGGGCAAGATCCAGAACGCTGCCGGCGCTCTCAAGGATGCGCTGAAGCAATAAACGCCGCCGCCCGGAGCGGCGAGCGCGATCAATGTATCGCGCCTGTCGCTTGGACCTCGACATGCGCAACAAACGCTGTCAATCAAGGAGAATCGACTATGACGAAAGCAATGATCCTTGCCAGTGCGGCAATGGTCAGCCTTGCCCTCCTCTCTGGCGGAGCCGGGGCGCAAGGCATGCCGCAGACGATAGAAAAGGTCAATGTGCAAAAGCTGGCGGCCGGTTATCGCGCCTCCAAGATCATCGGCAGCAGTGTCGTCAATAACGCCAATGATACCATCGGCAAGATCGACGACCTCTTGGTGAGCCCCGACGGCAAGCAACCCTATGCGGTGTTGTCGATCGACCCCGGCTTTCTGGGCATCGGTTCCCATCTGGTCGTTGTTCCGTTCGACACCTTGGAATTCGCCGGCAAAAAGGTGATGTTGCCGGGCGGCACCAAGGACAGCCTCAAACAGCTTCCGGTATTCAAATATGCCGCGGAGTGATCCCGCGCCGGAGCCGGTTTTTCAGCGTCCCGCCGGACCCTGACAGGGGCGAAGGGCTCCTCGAACCTTGCGGTCTCCGACGTTCTTCCCCAATGGCATCGCGATTGCCAAAGTCCGGGAAAGGGGTATCGGCGATGTCATCGTTGATCCGCCGGATCGCCGGTTCAACGGCAGCGGCGCATTCGGCTGCGCTTGCGGCGCTGTTGGGCGCCGCGCTTTTTGTTGCCGCCCCGCCGGCCGCGGCGCGCGCCGACAGCGCCGCCACGGCGCCGCTCAGGCCTGTGCAGTCCGCCCTGTCCCCGACCGCCGCGGCGGCCGTCAATACCGAGGGGAGGACCGTCGAGCAGTGGATAACCGGCGTTCATGCGGCGCTGGCCATCACCCCCGAAGAGGAAACGCAATGGAACAGCCTCGTGCAGGCGATGCGTGAAAATCCCGCCGCGGTGCAAAAGCTGGCCTCGGGAAAAATCGATCAAGTCCCGCCAGGCATAATTTCGGCGTTCGAAACGCTCTATGATGCAATGCCCGACCCGCAGAAGAAGGTCGCCGACCGGTTTTTGCAAAGCTTGGGGCGGGCAGGAGCGACATCGTATTGCCAGTGCGTTGGCGCGAATAGGCGGTAGGGTGCGATCGGTTTTGACAAAGATCACTGCGACAGGTTTGCGCTCCGAATGAACGGCTCGGGATCGGCGCCGGCCCTCGTTTTTGCAGATTTCTCCCAAACGCTTCGAAAACGCTATCCGAAAGATCTCTTCCATGCCCGACACCGCTGCTCCAGCCGCTTCCCCGGCGGCCGACTTTGATCGGATCGAAACCGCCGCCGGCGCGGCTTCCCCGACGAGCCTTGGAACCCTCGCGATCGGCGTCGTCGTCGTTGCGGCGCTGTATTTCGGCCGGGAAGTCTTTATCCCGATGGCGCTCGCCATTCTCCTCAGTTTTGCTCTCGGGCCGGCGGTGCTGCGGCTGCGGCGCTGGCACGTCAATCGCGTGATCGCCGTCATTGCCGTAGTCGGGCTCGCCTTCGCGGTGATCCTCGCCGCCGCCGGGCTGATCGGCACCCAGTTTGCGCATTTGGCCGGGAACCTGCCGCGGTATCAGGCCAACATCGTCGGGAAGATCCATGCGCTTCGCGATACGACGAGCGGCCAGGGCGTCGTCGGGCGTGCCGCGAGGACACTGAGCGCGCTCGGCAGCGAGATTGCCAAGCCTCGCGAAAAGGCGGACCGTGGCGCGGCGCCCGGGGTTCCGCGGCAAACCCCGCTCCCCGTCGAGATCCGCCCCGCCGCCTCGACGCCGTTCCAGATCATCCGGGAGATCGCCGGGCCGCTGCTTCAGCCTCTGGCGACGGCCGGCATCGTCGTCGTCTTCGTAATCTTTTTTCTGCTACAGCGGGAGGACCTGCGGGACCGCTTCATCCGACTCGCCGGGGCGCGGGATCTGCAACGTACGACGCAGGGGTTGGACGATGCCGGGCGCCGTCTCAGCCACTATCTGCTCACGCAAACCGCGATCAACACCGGCGTCGGCGCATTGGTCGGCACCGGGCTGTGGTTGATCGGCGTGCCGAATCCGGCACTTTGGGGCATCCTCACGATGCTGCTGCGTTTTGTCCCCTATATCGGCCCGATCATCGCCGCCGCCTTCCCGGCGATGCTCGCCTTTGCCGTCGCTCCGGGATGGTCGATGATGTTCTGGGTCATCGGTCTGTTCCTTGCCGTCGAGCTCGTCACCGGTTACGTGATCGAGCCCTGGCTTTATGGTCACAGCACGGGGCTCTCCGGCGTCGCGGTGTTGGTCGCGGCCGCTTTCTGGACATTGCTGTGGGGGCCAGTCGGTCTGCTGCTGTCGACGCCGCTGACCATGTGCCTGGTCGTGCTGGGGCGGCATGTCGAGCATTTGCGGTTTCTTGAGGTGCTGCTCGGCGATCGGCCCGCGCTGGCCCCGGAGGAGAGCTTCTACCAGCGCATTCTCGCGGACGATCCCGACGAGGCGGCCAGTCAGGCCGAAGCCTTTCTGAAGGACAAGCCCCTCTCGGTCTATTACGACGAAGTCGCAATCAGGGGGCTTGCCCTGGCCCAGCTCGACGTCAATCGGGGCGTGCTGGATCACGCCCGCCGGGTCCGGATCAAGCAGGCCGTCGACTGGGTCATCGACGATCTTTGCGAGCATGAGGACGGCCCGGCCGCCGCCGGCGGGGACGGGGCGCAGGAGAGGGCGCCGCTGCCGTCGTCCCTGTCCCCGGAGCAGCTTGCGCCCGATTGGCGCGGGGCGGCGGTGCTGTGCGTCGCCGGTCGCGGCTCGCTCGACGAGGCCTCAGCGGCAATGCTGGCGCAGCTCTTGGGAAAGCACGGCATCGGGGCCCGGGTGGTGCCGTTTGAAGCGGTGTCGGTGGCCAATCTGCCCGCTCTCGACGTGACCGGCGTACAGATGGCATATCTGTGCTATCTCGAACCCGGCAGCTTCAGCAATCCCCGCTACCTCACCCGGCGGCTGCGGCGCGTGCTGCCGCGGGCAAGGATCATCGCCGGGTTCTGGACATTGACCGAGACGGAAGCCGCGGCGCGGAACGCCCTGTCGATAACCGGCGCCGATCTTGTCGTCACAACGCTGCGGCAGGCTGTCGATGCCGCCCGGGAAGCGGCGAGCGCCGGTTCCGGCGCCGAAATTCGCGCGTCTGCCGCCTGAGGGCGGCCTCCGGCTGCGAGGTGCGCGCGGGACGATAAGGGCATCGCGCGCGGCGGCGGTTGCGCTCCGCCCTTGCCCGGCGCCCGCGGAGGGCGGGGCACGCTCCGGAGCCGTTCCCGATGGCGCGCGCTCGGGGCCCGCTCTACACTGGCGCCCGATACCGCAAAGCGGGGAGAGGGCGATGGCGAAGACGCGCGGGACGGGCCTGCTGATGGTGTGGACCGATATCGACGCCGGGCACGAGGCCGAATTCAATCGCTGGTATGAGGAGGAGCACATCGCGCGCCTGCTGCAGGTGCCCGGGTTTCTCAGCGCCGGCCGCTATCGGGCGCTGAAAGGCGGCCCCAAATATCTGGCGATCTACGAACTCGAAGACCACGCCGTGCTGCGCAGCGCCGCCTATCTCGACGCCGTCAGATACCAGCCCTCGCCGCAGCGGCAGCGGGTCGGGGCCGGCCACATCGGGCGCAACTTCCTGCGCAACGGCTACCGGCAGATCTTTCCCGTGCATACGCATCCGGCCGAACAGACGCGCGGCCCGGCGCCGGTGCTGCAGATGGGGCGGATCGACGTGCCGGCCGCCGTCGAGGAGGAGTTCAACGACTGGTACAATACCGTCTATATCCCGGGCTATCTCGCCGTGCCGGGCTGCCTCGCCGCCCGCCGCTATGTCGCCGTCGAGGGGCAGCCGAAATATCTGACCCTCTACGAGTTCGAGCACGCCGGGGTGCCGCAGAGCGAGGAATGGACGCGGGCGCGGGACAGCAATCCATGGACGCGGCGCATGCGCCCCTATCTGCGCCATGACGAGGGCTCGCCCGGCGTCTATCAGCGCATCTTCCCGCAATAGCCCGGGCTCATGCCGGGGCGGCGCGATCCGCAGCCGAGGCGGGCGGCATGTCCAAAAGCTCGGCCAGCGCCACGATCCGGCGCGCGCCGCCGATCGGGACGTCGAGCCACAGATTGGGCAGCGGCCACGGTTCAAGCCCGATCGGGCCGATCTGCCTGCCGTGTTTGCGGGAGAGGCCGTAGCGGACGCGCGAGAAGCCGGCGATCCAGTCCCGCGGCACCTTCCGCCCCGCCGCCAGGCTTGCGAGGGACAGCGCGTCGATTTCCTCGGCAATGCGCTGCGGCGTCGCGGCGTCGCGATAATAGGCGCCGATCCGCTCGACCTGCGCGCTGACCACGAGGAAACAATGGCGATATGCGACCGCGATCACCGCATGCACGAGGTCGAGCGTTGCCTCGGGGCGGCTGTCGTCGAACAGATCGGGCGTGGTGGTGACCAGGATCCGCTGCCGGCGCCGGCAAGACAGCGGCCAGCCGAGAGGGTGCTGCGGGCCCCCCGGGCGGCCGCCGTCGCCGACGGGGTTCCAGAGCGCGGTAAAGAGCGTCTTGCCGCGGCGCGGGAGGCGCAGCGCCCCGGCCGCCGTCGGGTTCAAACCGCTCATGCCCGCCTCTAAACTATAATTAACACAACAAAAGTATTTTACACGTATTTAGAGAAATAGGTCAAGAATCAATCCTTCGCATGCCTCCGGCGTTTGCCGCAATTTCTTGCTTCCCGCCGGCGACCGGCCAGCGCCGCACCGGCGCCGCCGGACCGGCTTGCGTCCTTTCCGGGCCCCCGCCGATGGATCTCAAGGCGAAGGCCGGTGAGCCTTGCCCGCTTACTGCGCGGTCCGGCGGATCAGCTCGGCCCAGCGATCGAGCACTGGCAGGATCTGATCGGCCTTTGCCGAGGGCAGGCTGACGACGACCCGGGCGACGCCCTGGTCGCGATAGCGCCGCAGGCGGTCGGCGTCGGCCGGCGCGCCGAAGATCGTGACCGGCAGCGCGGCGGGATCGCGCCCGGCGTCCTTCGCCATCTGCCGGAACTGCGGCAGAAACTCGGTGACATCGGCGTAATGCGGCCGGCTGGCATTCGGGACCCAGCCGTCGCCGTAACGGATCGCGCGGCGCGCGCTGTGCGGCCAGGCGCCGCCGACGATGATCGGCGGGTGCGGCTTTTGCACCGGTTTCGGCCAAGTCCGCATCTTGACGACATGGACGATCTCGCCGTGGTATTCGGGCTCCGACTTCGTCCAGATCTCCTTCATCGCCGCGACCTGCTCGCGCATCTTTTTAAAGCGCGTCTTGAAGACGGTGCCGTGGCTTTCGATCTCGTCCTGGTTCCAGCCGCCGCCGATGCCGAACAGGAAGCGTCCGCCCGAGACCTGATCGAGCGAGGCGACGAGCTTGGCGGTCTGGATCGTGTCGCGCTGAATGATCAGGCATACCCCGGTCGCCACCTTCAGCGTCTTGGTCGCCATTGCCGCCGCGGTCAGCGACACGAACGGGTCCATCACGTCGTAATACTGCTTCGGCAGATCGCCGCCGCCGACGAACGGGGTCAGGCGCGTGCTCGGGATGTGCGAGTGCTCGGGCGCCCACACCGATTCAAAACCGCGCGCTTCGAGCGCCTGGGCCAGCTCGCCCGGGGCCATCGAATAATCGGTAAAAAACATCGAGGCGCCGAAATCCATCTCGCTTCTCCCGCTGCCGTGATCGATCGCTGGCGATCGAGCGCCCGTTTATAGCCTCCGGCTGCCGTTGCCGCGCAAGCGGGAAGTGGGGCGCCATTCCCGGGGTGGTCGAGGCGGGAGGCGGCGTGCTACGGTGGCCGCAGCAACGGTTCGACAAGGAAAGGGAGAGAACGGATGGCGCAATCGCAATCCTCGCCTGCCCGCGAGGCGGTCCGCGACGTGGTGCCGGGTCTAATCGACCTCAGCGAGCGGGTCCTGTTTGGCGAGGTCTGGGAACGCCCGGGGCTATCCAAGCGCGACCGCAGCCTGATCACCTGCGCAACCCTGATCGCGCTCGGCCGCGAGCGGCAGCTTGTCGGCCATCTGCAGCGGGCGCTCGACAACGGCGTCACCAAGAGCGAGATCAGCGAGATCATCACCCATCTCGCCTTTTATGCCGGCTGGCCGGCGGCGATGACCGCGGCGCTCGTCGCCAAGGAGGTCTTCGAGCGCAATCGCTAACGGCGTCCTTTCGCGACCGGGAAACTTCCCGCCCGCTCCCTTCCGCGCTCTGCGCGGAGATAAGGTGCGCAGCGGCGGGCGGGGAGCGGAAAAGGGGGTTGACATGAAGATCGGTTTCATCGGGTTGGGGATGATGGGCTCGGGTATGGCGGCCAATCTGCAGAAGGCCGGTCACGAGCTCGTCGTGCATGATCTGCGCCGGGCCGCGGCCGAGCCTTATGTCGCCAAAGGCGCCCAGTGGGCGGAGACGCCGCGCGCCGTCGCCGAGGCGGCCGAGATCGTTTTCACCTCGCTGCCGGGACCGCCCGAGGTCGAGGAGGTGGCGCTTGGCGCCAACGGGCTGCTTGCCGGGATGAGCCGCGGCAAGGCGTATTTCGACCTGTCGACAAATTCGCCGAACGTGGTGCGCCGGATTCATGCCGCCTTCGCCGAGCGCGAGGTCTATATGCTCGACGCGCCGGTCAGCGGCGGGCCGCGCGGGGCGGCGAGCGGCCGGCTCGCGATCTGGGTCGGCGGCGACGAGCAGATCTTCAACCGCTACAAGCATGTGCTCGACGCGATCGCCGATAAGGCGCGCTATGTCGGACCGATCGGCGCCGGCTCGATCGCCAAGCTCGTGCATAACGGCGCCGGCTATTGCATCCAGACCGCGCTCGCCGAGATGTTCTCGGTCGGCGTCAAGGCCGGGGTCGAGCCGCTGGCCTTGTGGGAGGCGGTGCGCGACGGGGCGCTCGGCCGGCGGCGTACTTTCGACGGCCTTGTCGATCAGTTCCTGCCCGGCAAATACGAGCCCGCCGCCTTTGCGCTGCGCCTTGCGCACAAGGATGTCAGCTTGGCGACGCAGCTCGGGCGCGACTTCGGCGTGCCGATGCGGGTCGCCAATCTCGCCCTCGCCGAATTGACCGAGGCCTTGAACCGCGGCTGGGGGGCGCGCGACTCGCGTTCGCCGATGCTATTGCAGCTCGAACGCGCCGGCGTCGAGATCAAGGTCGACCCGCAGCGCATCAAGGAGGCGCTCGAACGCGGCGCCGACGAGGACCCGAAACGCGCCTGATCCGGGTTTGCGACCGGCCCCGGACCGCGGTCAGCCGCGGTCCGGCCTGCCGGCGGTGGGCGGAGGCGGCAGCGGCACCACGCCCGGGGCGGGGGTCGCGGGGGCGCCCGGCGCCGGGGCGGCCGGCTTCGGCCCGAGCTTGCCGCCGTTGCAGGCCTGCGCCTGCAGCCAGGCGCGGGCCGACAGCGGGCCGTGATAGACTTGGTCATACAGGCCGACCGGCCAAGTCAGCACGAAGACGAGATTGCTGACCACATCGGTATTGCGGTTGAGGCACGGGCCGGACAGCAAAAAACCGATCGCCAGCAGCGCGATCCCGATGCCGAGGTAAAGTCCGACAATCGCCCGCATTGCTTCTCCCGGCCCGGCACCGACCCCTCAAGACCTCCGCCCGCTCGCGCCGCCGCCGGTCAGGCTGGGCGACCGAGCCGGTCGGCCGCGGCGGCCGGCTCGTTCCGCTCCCTCGCTGTTCCCGGGTCGGCGCGGGCTCACTTTTCGCGCATGCCGGCGTCCCTGAGCCCCTTGTGAAATTTCTCCCGGCCTTCGCGCACGATGCGGTTGCTGTTGGGGTTCGTCTTCTCGTCTTCGATCACGCGCGCGAGGGTGTAGCCTGGAAATCTCTGGTCGAACTCCCGCAAGGCCGCTTTCGCTTCGTCGGTCTTGCCGAGATGGGCATAGGCGCTGACAAGATACAACCGGTTGTACCACAGATCCGGCCACAGCCTGACCGAGTCCTCAAGGCAGACGGCGGCCGCTGCGTAATCACCCTTGAAAAAGAAGGCCCGCCCCTTGATCCATTGAAACATGCCGAGCGAGGGGCCGGCGGAGCTGAGGGCGATCGCCTTGTCGATCTCCTGCAGCGCCGCGTCGCATTTGCCGAGATAGAGCAGCTGCGCCGCCCTTTGGGCGTGGGCGCGGGCGAAATCCGGCTTGTGCCGGACGGCCTTCTCGAAGGCGTCAAGCGCCGCCTTGTGATGGCCGCGCGCGCGGTGGATGAAGCCGTGCGCGTGATGGGCGATGGCGATGTCGGGGGCCAGGCTCAAGGCGTTGCGCACCGCTTTTTGCGCTTCGGCCAGATGCGCCGGCCCGGTATCGTTCCAGCGGTTCAAATAGTCACAGACGATGATGTTGGCCAACAGTCCCCAGGTCTCGGCCAAGCCTCTCTCGAGGAGCTGGCGAATTTGCCGCGTGCTCTGCGGCGTGAGCGCGTTTTCATAGAGGGCTTCCGCCCGGGCAATGAGCTCGCTTGCGCGGTTGGCCATGGCCAGCCTCTTCCGGTCAACCGATAGGGCGCATGTGCGGCGCCGCTTTCGCGCGGGAGCGGCGCGCATGAACGCAAACCTCGTTATAGGCGCAGAGCGCATTCTCCGCAAACGCAAAGCGCCCGGCCGCGGCGCCGATCCGGCACTATCGCCGCCGGGGCGGATCGGTTACAACGATCCGATCGTCGGTATCGCTTGCGGAGGGTGCGATGGCCGGTCCGACGCATGCGCAAAAGAAGGAGCTGTTCCGGAACCATTACCTGCTCGGCAGGCTCGACCCGGAGGAGATCGAGGCGCTGGCGATGCGGGCGCGGGTCGAACGATACAAGGCCGGGCAGGAGATCTTTGCCAAGGGCTCGCCCGGGCGCAGCATGATCGCGGTATTGCGCGGCAGCGTCAAAATCGCCTCGCCCTCGCCCGCCGGCAAGGAAATCGTGCTCAATATCGTCCATGCCGGCGAGATCTTCGGTGAAATCGCCGTCATCGACGGGGAGGAACGAACCGCCGGGGCGGCGGCGATGACCGATTGCGAGCTGCTCGTCTTCGATCGCCGCGACGTGCTGCCGCTCTTCGAGAGACATCCCGAGATCTGCCTGATGCTGATGCGGATCCTGTGCGGGCGGCTGCGGCGGACAAGCGAGCAGGTCGAGGATGTGCTGTTCCGCAGTCTCGCCTCCCGGCTCGCGAAGGCGTTGCTGCAGGTTGCCGGCGAGGCCGGCCGCAGCCAGCCGGGCGGCGCGGCGGCCGGTCTGCGCCTGTCCCAGAGCGAGCTTGCCACCCTGGCCGGCGGCAGCCGCGAGAGCATCAACAAGCAGCTGCAGGTCTGGCATCGGGCCGGGCTGATCGCGCTCAGCCGGGGCGCGATCGTGATCCGCAACACGGCCGCTCTCGAGCGGCTGGTATGAATGGCCGCGATGCCGGCGATCGCCGGCATCCGCCTCCTTTGCTTATCATTGGACGGGGGCGGCATCCTGGCGTGCGGACCCTCGCGCGGCGATCGGGGACGGCGCGAGCGGCGGCGCTTGCCGGTGCTCTTCTTCGAATTCCCGCCATCCCGCGCTGACCGGCTGCCACGGCCAGCGCCCCGCTTCGTAAGCCGCCAGACCGGGCGGAATGCCGAGCTCGGCGAGAGCGGAGCCCGACATCCCCGCCAATGCGCGGCGCCGATGAAGGCGCGCGCGCCAGCCGCGCAACGCCCGCCAGACTCTGGCGAGCGCGCCGGGCCGCCGGCCGTCGGCGCGAAAACGGCTCCCGCCGTCGCGGCCGCCAGGCGTTCTGACCATTTCGCTCCTCCCGCCGCCATTGCCGTTGCGCGACCGAGGTTTGTGCGGGCGGGTCGCGTCCGCCAGAGAGGCCCGCACGGCGCCGGCAGATATATGCGACGGTTTAAGGATAGTGCGCCGGCCTCGGCGCGCCTGTGAGCGCGTTCACAATTCTTAAAAAAACCGTTTTCATCGCGCTCCGTGCGGCCCGCCGCGCCCGGGCGGCTATCCCGGCCCCGGCGGCAGCCGCATCGCCAGCTCTTCTTCGAGCCAATCGATGCGTTCCAGCACCAGGAAAGCCTGCAATGGCGGCTGCCCGTACGGGCCGTTGCGCAGCTCGGCCAGGATCTCCCTCTGCTCGTCGAGAAGCTGGGCGATGGCGGCCGCCATGAAAGGCGGCGGCAGATTGGAGAGGGCCATCATGCGCGCCGCTTCCCGGACGGCGGCCCGCGGCCGCGCGCGGCGCTTGCACAAAGGAAACTCGGAAGGTGATGTCATCAAGCCAGCCTCCCCGGAGTGAACGGTCATGCCACATTAGGGCGCGCCGCTCCGGACGAATGTGAGCACGCTCACATTCCCGGCCAATGCTGAGCAATTGGTAAACAGGCGCCGGCGCGGCTGCGTTGCGACCCGATCGGGCCCGTTCAACGGGCCGGCATGCCGGCCAGCAGCAGCCCCTGATGAAATTTGTCGCGGGCGGCGACGACTGTCGGGTTGCTGCTCGGGTTCGTGCGCTCGAACGATTCGACGAGCGCCACCGTGTACCGGCGCCCGGTAAAGTGGCGCTGAAAATCCTGCAGGACTTTTTGGGCCTCCTGCGTGTCGCCGAGAAGCGCGTAAGCGCTGGCCAAATAGAGACGATTATACCAGAGATTGGGCCGCACCTCGATCGATTTGGTCAGCCACGGGATCGCCTCGCGATAACGGCCGGCATAGAACTCCGCCCGTCCCGCGACCCAATAGAAGATGCCGAGCGAGGGATCGCGGGGGCTGAGCGCGATCGCTTTCTCGACCAGCGGCGGCGCCTCGTCGGGATGCCCGAGCAGGATCAGCTCGTCGCCCTTGTCCTTATAGGCCAGGGCAAAGTTCGGATCGAGCGCGATCGCCCGGTCGAACGCCGCCAGCGCCGCCTGATGCTCGCCGCGCGCGCGATGGATGAATCCGTTCGCAAAATGCGCCAATGCCAGGTCCGGGTCGAGCGCCAGAGCCTTCTTGACCGCCGTTTCGGCCTCGCGCAGCTGATCGGGGCCGGTATTGTTCCAGTGATTGAGGTAATCGGAAGCCGTGATCTCGGCCAGCCGCGCCCAGGCCTCGGCCGAGTTCGGGTCGAGATGGACCGACTGCTCGAGCAGTCGCCGCGCGGCGAGATCGTGCTCGGGGGTGACCGCGCTCAGAAAAATGCCCTCCGCGCGCAGGCGCAGATCGAGCGCATCGGGCTGCGCGACCTGCGCGGTCCTGCGGCTCTCCGCCCGGATCAACTGCACGTCCAGCGAATTGGCGATCCTGCCGGTGATCGCGTCTTCGAGCTTGATCAGATCGACAAAGGCGTCCTCGAAATGGTCGGCCCAGATCTGCGCGCCCGAGCCCGCCTCGATCAGCCTCGCATTGGTCACCACGCGCGGGCCGACGCGGCGGATACTGCCTTCGACCGCGTAGCGCACGCCGATTTCGCGGCTGATCCGGCCGAGATCGGGCGTCTTTCCTTTGAAGGTGAGAGCGGTCGGCGGCGAGATGACGAGCACGTCGCGCAGGCGGGAGAGATCGGTGGTCAGATCGTCGGTCACCGCATCGGCGAGGTAATCCTGCCCGGGATCGTTGCTCAGATTCCGGAACGGCAGCACGATCAGCGAGATGGGCCGCCACGGCGGCCAGTAGAGGTGCCAGATCGGAAACCGCGTCAGGCCGAGGGTGCCGGCGACGACCACCGCCAGCGCAACCAGATACCAGGCGGGCGAATGCCCCAGGAATATCGGCGACAGCAGGCGGCCGGCCCGGCCGGTGACGGCGGACAGAAATGTCGGCCGACGCCTCGCCACCGCGTCGACGCGGAAGACGCGGATGGGGTGATCGATGTTCTTGACCCGGCGGTAGCCGCGATCGGCGAAGGCCAGGTCCGGATTGCCGCGCAGCTGATCGTAGACATTGGCGCTGACATAGACCGCCCCCGGCTCGGCCAGCCCCTCGAGGCGGGCGGCAAGGTTGACGCTGTTGCCATAGATGTCGCGCTCGTCGACGATGACATCGCCGGTATTGATGCCGATGCGCAGCTGGATCGGCGGCTCGTCCGCGGTCGCGTCGTTGTTGTATGCGGCCAGCCCGCGCTGGATCTCGAGACCGCAGCGCACCGCGGCGAGGGCGCTGTCGAACCCGACCAGCAGCCCGTCGCCGATGCTGCGGATCACGCGCCCGCCATAATGCGCGGTCCTGGGCGCGATCAGCTCGCGATCGAGACGGACCAGCCGCCGATGCGTTCCCTCCTCATCCCGGCCCATCAACCGGCTGTAGCCGACCACATCGGCCAGCAACACCGCGGTCAATCGCCGTTTCAGGGGGGCGGATTCCATGCAAGGCCCCCGGATTTATCGATAATTTATCAATTTCGCAAAATTGCTGCGCGCCATCATAGCCGTTTTCGCGACCACCCGCCACCGCCGCAGGCGGGTCGGCCTGGCTATTGCCGGCACGGTGACGATCGGGACGTCCGGATCGGGCAAGCCGCACCGGCGGCGGGCGCTCCGCCCGCCGGGCTGCGCAATTCGGGCGTTGCGCGGTCCGATCCGCCGCCGTTGCCGGATCGCGTCGAAGCGATTGACAGCGCGCACGGCCGGTGTTGCAGTTCGCGGGCTGGCCAGGGAGGCGGTGATGGGGAAGCTGCGTCACATCGCATTGTCGGTGCCCGACCCGTGGCGGACGGCCGAGTTCTACAAGCACGCCTTCGGTCTTAAAGTCGTCGGCGAGACCGATTCGAGCCTCGCCGAAGGGGTGTTTCTGTCCGACGGCGTGATCAATCTCGCCCTGTTGCATTTCAAGTCGGACGAGGCGGCTCAAGGGCTGGGGCGCGACCATGTCGGGCTGCACCATTTCGGCGTATGGGTCGACGATATCGCGCAGGCGCGCCGGCGCGTCGAAGAGGCCGGCGGGGAGTGGCTGATGGGCGAGCCCGAGGTCAGGGGCGGCAGCTTCTACGAGGTCAAATTCCGCGATCCGAACGGCGTCGTCTTTGACCTTTCCGAGAGCGGCTGGGGCGGCGCCCAGAAGAACCCCGGCGGCGCCGACAATGCGATCGGACCGGCACGGGCGCTGGTGCCGCGCTTTGCCGGGCGGCGCGCCGCCGCCGCGCAGCAGATGGCGGCCCGCACCGGCAAGCGGGACCGGCGCGGGACCGGCGCGGCGACGGGGTAACAAAGCGGCCGGGGCACCGCCGATGAAGGCGCCCGCCGTCGCCTATGTGCGCCCGCAGAGCCTCGATGAGGCGGTCGCGGTGCTCGGGCAGGGCGCCGGCGAGGTGCAGCTGTTGGCCGGGGGTCAATCGCTGCTGGCGCTGATGAACCTGCGCTTGGCCGCGCCCGATCTGCTGATCGACATCTCCCGCCTGCCGGAACTGACGGCGGTCGGCGAGGAGGCCGAGGCCGTGATATTGGGCGCCTGCGTGACGCATGCGATGGTCGAGGACGGCCGCATTCCCGACCCCTCGCGCGGGCTGTTGCCGCGGGTCGCGGCGGGCCTTGCCTATCGCGCGGTGCGCACCCGCGGCACGCTTGGCGGCAGCCTCGCGCTCGCCGATCCGGCCGGCGAATGGCCGTGCGTGTTTGCCGCGCTCGCGGCCGAGGCGATCCTGTGCGGCCGGGCGGGCCGCCGCTCTTTGCCCTGCGCCGGCTTCGTCACCGGCATTTACGAGACCGCGCGCGCCGCCGATGAGATCATCGAGGCCGTCCGGGTCCCGAAACTGTCGGCCGCGGCCCGCTGGGGCTATGTCAAGCTCGCTCGCAAGACAGGCGCCTTTGCCAGCGCGCTCGCCGTCGCCGTTACCGATCCCGGGCGCGGCCATTGCCGCCTTGTTCTGGGCGCGGCCGGCGGCCCGCCGCTCTTCCTGGCCCAGACCGCGGCGCTGATCGGCGCCGATTGTCGCGACCTTGACGCTTACCGGCTGGCCGTCGCCGCCGATCTCGCCGCGGCCGCCGACCGGCATTTCGAGGAATTTGAGATGCAGCTCCACACCGCCGCCGCGCTGCGCGCCATCCATCAGGTCCTGGCATGACCCGGATCCGCCTTACGCTCAACGGCGCGACAATCGAGGAGGAAGTGCCGGCGCGGCTGGCGCTCGCCGATTTTCTGCGCGAGCGGCGCCATCTGACCGGGACCCATCTCGGCTGCGAGCACGGCGTCTGCGGCGCCTGCACCGTTCTTATTGACGGCGAGCCGGCGCGCGCCTGTCTCGTGCTCGCGGTCGCCTGCGACGGGTGCGCGGTGCGCACGATCGAAGGCTTCCGGGACGACGCCGCGATGGCGGCGTTGCGCGCCAGTTTTCACCGCCGTCACGCCTTGCAATGCGGCTTCTGCACGCCGGGGATGCTGATCACCGCGCACGACCTGATCCGCCGCGGCAAGGCCGGCGGCGAGCGCGAGATCCGCGACGGCCTTGCCGGCAATCTGTGCCGCTGCACCGGCTATACCAACATCGTCGCGGCGATCGCCGAGGCCGCGGCGCAGCTCGGGGCTTCACGCCATGGCGCATGAGCCTGCGGTCATCGGCGCCTCGCTGCCGCGCAAGGAAGATGCGCGCCATCTCGAAGGCCGCGGCCAATTCACCGCCGATATCACGGTGCCGGGCATGCTGGAGGTCGCCTTTGTGCGCAGCCCGCACGCGCATGCCCGCATCCGCGCGATCGCGGTGCCGCCCGCGGCCAAAGGCCGCGTCTTCACCGCCGCCGATCTGCCGCGGATCAAGCCGATCCGCGTCGCAACGCAGACCGAAGGGGCGAAGTCGCCGCTGTGGCCGCCGCTCGCCGGCGAGCGGGTGCGCTTTGTCGGCGAGGCGATCGCCGCTTGTCTGGCGCCGACCCGCGCCGAAGCCGAGGATTTGGCGGCCGCCGTCTCCGTCGATTTCGAGGTGTTGCCGCCGGTCGTGGACGCGGTGCGCGAACGGCACGGCGGCCGCGCCCTGGTGCACGAAAGCTGGGGCGACAACCTCTATCTCGAACGGGTCCTCGAAGGCGGCGACATCGCCGCCGCGGCCCGCGCCGCCGCGATCACCGTGACCCGCGAATTCCGCATGAACCGGCAATCGGGGCTGCCGCTCGAAGGCCGCGCCGTCATCGCCTGGTACGATCACCGGCTCGACGAGCTCGTCGTGCACGCCTCGACCCAGACCCCACACATGATGCGCGTCGCGCTCGCCGAGTTTCTCGAGATCGAGGCGCGCCGCATCCGCGTCGTCGCCCCCGATGTCGGCGGCGGCTTCGGTCCGAAGGCGCGGCTCTACCCGGAGGAAATCGTGCTGGCGGCGCTGGCGCTCGCATGCGAGCGCCCGGTGCGCTGGGTCGAGGATCGCGGCGAGCATCTGCTCGCCGCCGCCCATGCGCGCGACCATCATTGCCGCCTTACCGCCTATGCCGACCGCGACGGCCGCATCCTCGGCCTCGACGCCGAGATCACCGTCGATGCCGGCGCCTACGGCATGTGGCCGCAAGGGCCTTATCAGGAAGCGGCGATGGCGGCGCGCAACCTGCCCGGCCCCTATGCGATCCCGCACTACCGGGCGCGGCACTACACGGTCGCGACCAACAAGGCCCCGCTCGGCCCCTATCGCGGCGTCGGCCGCCCCGGCGCCTGCTTTGCGATCGAGCGGATCATCGACGAGGTTGCCCGCGCGGCCGGGCGCGACCCGGTGGAGACGCGAGTGCTGAACATGGTGCCGCCCGAGGCGATGCCGTTCACGACGATCGCCGGCCTGCGGCTCGACGGCGGCGACTATCGGGCGAGCGTCAAACTGTGCGCCGAGCTGCTTGATCTGCCGGCAGTGCGCGCGCGCCAGCAGCGGGGCGAGAGCGACGGCAGGCTTATCGGCGTCGGCTTTGCCAGCTTTGCCGAGCAGACCGCGCACGGCGCCGCCGAATTCGTCGCCCGCGGCGCCGCGATCATCCCGGGCTATGAGAGCTGCACCGCGCGCATGCTGACCGATGGCAGCCTTGTCCTGATGGTCGGCATCCAGTCGCACGGGCAGGGGCTGGAGACGACCCTCTCGCAGATCGCCGCGCACGAGCTCGGCATCGATCCCGACCGCATCTCGGTGCGTCACGGCGATACCGAGAGCACGGCCTTCGGCTTTGGCACCTTCGCCTCGCGCAGCATGGTCATGGCGGGGGGCGCGGTGGCGCGCGCCAGCCGCCTGTTGCGCGACAAATTGTGCCGGATCGGCGCGCATCTGTTGCAGTGCGACCCGGCCGCGGTGCGCGTTGCCGACGGCGCCGTGCTGGGGCCGCAGGGCCAGGTCGCATTCGCCGAGATCGCCCGCATCGCGCATCTGAGGATGGACGGGCTGCCCGCCGGCACCGACCCGCTGCTCGAGGCGAGCGCGACCTACGAGCCGGCGGTCGGCACCGGCGTGTTCTCCTATGCGACGCACGGGGCGGTCGTCGCCGTCGATCCCGAAACCGGTTTCGTCGAGTTGGTCGATTACGCGGTCGCCGAGGATTGCGGCACGATGGTCAATCCGATGATCGTCGAGGGCCAGATCCGCGGCGGCGTCGTGCAGGGCATCGGCACCGCGCTCTACGAGGAGATTCCCTACGACGAGCAGGGCCAGCCGCAGGCCGGCACGCTCGCCGACTATCTGGTGCCGGGCGCGGCCGAATTGCCGGCGATCAGGATCGGCCATCTCCACACCCCGGCGACGGCCACCGAATACGGCATCAAGGGCATGGGCGAGGGCGGCGCCGTCGCGCCGCCGGCGGCGATCGCCAACGCCGTGCGCGACGCGCTGGCCGCGCTCGGTGCCGAGATCAACGAGACCCCGCTGACCCCGCGCCGCGTGCTGACGGCGATTGCAAAGGCGCGCGCGGCGGCCCCTGGCGCCGGCGGTCATCCGCGCGCGGAGCGCGCCTAGTCTGCGGGCAAAGGAGGAGATCACGGCCCCAGCCCGGCATCCGATGCCGCCCGAGATCGCGGCCCTGTCGCTCGGCGATTTCGTCGAGCGGCATATCGCTGTCCCGCCCGGGCAGGGCAATCCGCCGCATACCCATGAGGTCGAGGAGGCCTTCTTTGTGCGGCAAGGCTGTCTGATCGTCTTTCTCGAAGACGAGAAGGGCCGCCGCGTCAGCCGCGCGCTGGCGCCGCTTTGGGCGGCTGACGGGGGATGGCAATGCTGATTACCGCGGCGGTCGTCGAGCGGAGGTCGGGGGAATTCCGTCTTGAAGCGCTCGAACTCGACGATCCGCGGCCCGACGAGGTGCTGGTCAAACTCGTCGCGACCGGCATCTGCCAGACCGATCTGCACGCCCGCGACGGCTATTTCGACATGCCCTACCCGGCCGTCTACGGTCACGAAGGGGCGGGCGTCGTCGCCGCCCTCGGCAGCGCGGTCACCGGGCTCAAGCCCGGCGATCCGGTCGTGATCTCGTTTCCGTGGTGCGGTCATTGCGATTACTGCCGCGATGGCCGCCGCGCCTATTGCGCGCGCGGCCGCGCTCTGAAGTCCGGCGGCGGGCGGGCCGACGGCACGCCGACCTTGCGGCGGGGCGGGGTTGCGATCGCCGGCGCGTTCTTTCAGCAATCCTCGTTTGCAACCCATGCGCTGGCGCCGGCGCGCGCTGTCGTGCGGGTGCGCGCGGACGCGCCGCTGGCGCTGCTGGGGCCGCTCGGCTGCGGCCTGCAAACCGGCGCCGGCGCCGTCTTCAACGTCATGCGCCCGCAAAGCGGACACTCCTTCGCCGTCTTCGGCGCCGGCGCGGTCGGGCTTGCCGGGTTGATGGCAGCCCGGATCGCCGGTTGCGATCCGATCATCGCCGTCGACATCCGCGAGAACCGGCTCGACCTCGCCCGCGCGCTCGGGGCGACGCAGGTGATCGACAATCGCCGCCCGGACGCGCTGGCGAGGCTGCGCGACCTCAGCGGCGGCGGCGTCGATTTCGCGCTCGAAACCTCGGCCGAGCCGGCCGTGCTGCGCCAGGCGATCGACGGGTTGCGGCCGTGCGGCACCGCCGTCCTCGTCGGCAGCGCGCGGCGCGGCGTCGAGGCCGCGTTCGAGATGAGCGCCCTGCAGCAGGGCCGCACGGTGCGCGGCGTGATCCAGGGCGACAGCCGGCCCGATGCGTTGATCCCGCGTCTGGTCGATCTTTTCATGGAAGGCCGTTTCCCGATCGACCGCCTGATCACGTTCTACGACTTTGCCGATATCAACCGCGCGGCCGCCGATGCCGTCGCCGGCACGACGGTAAAGCCGGTGTTGCGCCTGCCGCAGTGACCTGCAGCCGAGGGAGGACGGAATGCCCGGTAAGATGGAAATCATCGCGCTCGAGGAGCATTATCTCGACCCCGAGCTGAAGCGGCATTTCAGCGGGCTCGACGAGACCCGGCAGCCGGAGGTCGTCGCGCGCCTCGACGATGTCGGGGCGTTGCGGCTCAAGGAGATGGACGAGGCCGGCATCGACATTCAGGTGCTCTCGCACGCCTCGCCGTCGCTGCAAAAGCTCGATGCCGAGAGCGCCACGCGCCTCGCGCGCGGGGTCAACGATCGGCTCGCCGAGACGGTGCGCGCCCATCCCGATCGCTTCGCCGCCTTTGCCGCGCTGCCGACCCCCGACCCCGGGGCCGCCGCCGACGAGCTCGAACGCGCGGTCACGAAGCTCGGCTTCAAGGGAGCGATGGTGCACGGCCTAACGGGCGGCCTCTTTCTCGACGACAAGCGGTTCTGGCCGATCTTCGAGCGGGCCGAGGCTTTGGACGTGCCGCTCTACCTGCATCCGGCGGTGCCGCATCCCGCCGTCATCGAGGCCTATTACAAGGATTACATCGAGCGCTACCCGATGATCTTGCGCGCCGCCTGGGGCTTTACCGTCGAGACGGCGACCCAGGGCATCCGGCTTATTCTCTCCGGCGTCTTCGACCGCTATCCGCGCCTCAAGATCATCCTCGGCCATCTGGGCGAAGGCCTGCCGTTCTATCTCTGGCGCATCACGATGGCCTTGGGCCGCGCCGGCAACGAGGCCCTGTCGCCGGAAGGGAAGACCTTCCGCGATTATTTCTGCGAGCATTTTTACATCACGACAAGCGGCTTCTTTTCCGATCCGGCGTTGTTGTGCTGCATGATGGAGGTGGGCATCGACCGCATCCTGTTCTCGGTCGATTACCCTTTCGTCCGCAATCCGCCGGGGACGAAATGGCTGGAAACCCTGCCGATCTGCGCCGAAGACAAGGCGAAGCTGCTGCACGGCAACGCCCGGCGAGTGTTGAAGCTGTAGGCCCGGGCGCCGTCCCGCCCCCTTTCCCACGCCGCGCGGGGACGGGGAGGGGCAGGGTCGGCGGCGGGGCATCGGGTGGCGCGTGATCGGGACGGCGGCCGGTGGCGAGAACGGCGTCGTCGACGCCTGCGCCCTCGAGCGGCGGCTCGCGCAGGTACGCAAGGAGGCGGCGGGGCCGGTGGCCGGCATCTTCGGTCCGGCTTCGCTGTTGTGGCGGATCGATCGCGAGGCGGCGATCTTTCTCGGCGCCGGGCGGGCATTGTTGTTGCAGCTCGCCCATCCCTGGGTGGCCGCGGCGATCGCGCAGCATTCGCGCTCGCTTGAAGATCCGGTCGGCCGCTTTCACCGCACCTTCGGCATCGTCTTCACGATGGTGTTCGGCGGGCTCGATCAGGCGCTCGCGGCCGCCCGCCGCCTCCATGCCCGCCACGCCGCGATCGCCGGCCACCTGCCCGAGGCGGCGGGGCGGTTCGCCGCCGGCACGCTCTACCGTGCCAATGACGTCGCGGCGCTCTCTTGGGTGCATGCGACATTGACCGAGACGGCGCTGATCGCGCACGACCTGCTGTTGCCGCCGCTGACGCCCGAGCAGCGCGAGCGCTACTGGGCCGAAAGCCGCCTGTTCGCGGGGCTGTTCGGCATCCCCGAGACGGCGCTGCCGCAGGACTGGGCCGGGTTTGCCGCGTACTGCGCGGCGATGCAGGACGCGGATGCGCTTGCGGTCGGCGCCGCCGCGCGCCGCATCGCCGCCGCCCTGCTCGGCGGACGGCTCTCGCCGCCCTTCTGGTACCGGGCGCTGACCGCCGGATTGCTGCCGCCGCGCTGGCGCGACGCCTTCGGCCTGCGCTATGGCGAGACGGAACGGCGGGCGGCCGCGCGCGCGCTCGGCGTATTGCGCCGGCTTTATCCGCGGCTGCCGCCGCCGCTGCGCTTCGTCGGGCCGTATCAGGAAGCGTGCGCGCGCCTGGCAGGCTGTCGTCCCGGGCCGCTCGTGCCGCTCGTCAACCGCTTTTGGATCGGCCGGGCGCGCATGCCGCAGTGAGCCGCCGCGGTTGCGGCGGGGAGGCCGGCGCCCATATCGCCGGCAAAGGGCAGCATCGCGTTGTGGGAGGAGAATTGCGCCATGTTCGCCAACCGGGAAGCGGCGGCCCACGAGCTCCGCGATCGGCTGTTGCATCTGCGCGAGCAAAAGCCGGTCGTGCTCGCCTTGCCGCGCGGCGGGGTACCGATCGGCAATATCATCGCGCGGGGGCTGGAAGCCCCGCTCGATGTCGTGCTGGTGCGTAAGATCGGCGTGCCGTGGCAGCCCGAGCTTGCCCTCGGCGCCGTCGTCGACGGGGCCGAGCCGCAGGTCTTCATCAACCGTCAGCTCGCCGACGAGCTTGGGATCGAGGATTCCTACATCAATGCCGAAACGGCGCGCCAACTCGCCGAGATCGAGCGGCGCCGCAAGGCTTATTTTGGCGAGCGGGCGCCGATCCCGCTGGCCGGGCGAACCGTGATCTTGGTCGATGACGGGATCGCGACCGGCAGCACGATGCGCACCGCCGCGCGCGCGGTGCGCAAGGCCGGGGCCGCAAAGATCGTTATCGCCGTGCCGGTGGCGCCGCAGGATACCATCGCCGAATTGCAAGACGAAGCCGACGCGATCGTCTGTCTCGACACGCCCTCCCCGTTCCTTGCCGTCGGCGCCCATTACCGCGAATTCCGGCAACTGTCGGATGATGACGTGATCGCGATCCTGTCCCGGCACAATCGGCCGGATCGCGCCGGGGAGTAGCGGAGCGCCGGGCGCGGCCCTCAGCCGAGCCGCTCGCGCGGCGGCAGCGTGTCGGTAACAAGATCGCGCAATTGCGCCTTGCCGGGCAGCGGCTCGAGCGTCATCGCCGCGCCGGCGGAGAGCCTGGCGGTGCAGGCATAGGCGGTACGGCCGTCGATCGCGATCAGGCATTCCTTGCAGACATTGGCGTTCAGACAACTGTAGCGGATTGCCAGTGAGGGGTCGCGATGGGCGCGGATCCACAACAGCGCGTCGAGCACGGTGGCGCCCTCCTCGAACGGCACGACAAATTCATCGTAACGCGGGGCCGGATCGTCCGCCGTTCCCCGTCGCACCCGCAGTCGGGCGAGGAGAGGCCGCGTCACGGCGCCGCTTTGACGGTTAGGGTGCCGGCCGCCTCGCATGCGACGATATGGCTGCCGGCGAGCGCCGGATCGGCGTGCGGGAAATCCGTGCGCTGATGGGCGCCGCGGCTTTCCCGGCGGGCCAGCGCCGCCGCCGCCACCGCCTCGGCGGCGAGCAGGCCGGCGCGCAATTCGAACCAGTCGGCAAGCGTCGGGTTCATATGAGCCCCGGGCGTGACGGCAAGCGCGGGAAGCATCCCGCGCATCTCGCGCAATCGCGCCAGCGCCGCGGCAAGGCCGGCGGCGTCGCGAAACGGCCCGACATGCCGCCACATCAGCGCGCGCATCTCTTCAAGCAGCGCGATCGCCGCAACATCCCCCTTTTGCCCTGCGGACAGCGCGCGGATCTGCGCGAGGGCCTCGGCGGCATCGCGCCGGCGCCAGGCCTGCGCGCGGCCGGCGGCGCGCAAGGCGGCGAAATGCCCGGCCCGCTCGCCGAATACGAGCGCCTCGGGGATCGCATTGCCGGACAGGCGATTGGCGCCGCTGGCGCCGCCCGTCGCCTCGCCGGCGGCATAAAGGCCGGGAACCCGGCTTTCGAGGCGCTCGTCAACCCGGATCCCGCCCATGTGGTAATGCGCGATCGGCGCCACTTCGACCGGATCGCGCGCCAGATCGATGCCGTTCTGCGCCAGCCGCGCAACGATCGGCCCGAATGCGGCCGCGATCCGTTCGCGCGGCAGATGCGCGAAGGACAGATAGACGCCGCCATGCGGCGAGCCCCTTCCGGCCGCAACCTCACTCGCGATCGCCCGGGTCAACAGATCGCGGGGCGTCGTATAGCCGGCGCTCTCATCGCTGCCATAGGCGGCGAGAAAGGCCTCGCCGGCACCGTTCAGCAGCCGGCCGCCGAGCTTGTAGCGGAACGGATCCCACAGGATCGGATCGAGGCCGACGAGCCGCGGCGCCAGATGCCCGATCGGGAAGAACTGCACGAACTCCATGTCGACGAGCTCGGCGCCGGCTCGCAATGCCAGGGCGTAACCGTCGCCGCCGCTATTCGCCGAGGCGCTGTTGCGGCGGAACAGGCGGCTGAGCCCGCCGGTGGCGATGACAATCGCCTTGGCGGCGATCGTCACCGGCGTGCCGCTCGCGATATCGAGACCGACGGCGCCCGCCGCCTCGCCGTCCGCGACGACGAGGTCGGTGATCAGCAGATTGCCCGCGCACCGCACCGCGCCGATGCGGGCGACCCGGCGGCGCAGGGCCGCCGCCACCGCCGGGCCGGTGTTGAGGAAATCGACGTAACAGCAGCGCGGGCGGGAATGGCCGGGTGCCGCCACCTGCGCGATGCGGCCGTCCTCGCGGCGCGTCCATCCGACCCGCCATTCCTCCATCTCGCGGATGCGATGGGGCGCCTGATGGCACAGCAATGCCGACAGCCCTTCCTCGCACAGCCCGCGCCCGGCGGCGAGGGTGTCGGCAAGGTGCAGCCGCCAGTCGTCCTCGCCGGCCTCGCCGAGCGCGGCGGCCACCGTCATCTGCGCCATGATCGTGGCGCCGCCGCGGCCGATAAGGCTCTTGTCGGCGAGCAGCACCCGCTGCGCCCCGGCCCGCGCCGCGGCGATCGCGGCGTACATGCCGGCCCCTCCGGCGCCGACGATCAGGACGTCGCTGTCGAGATGCGTCGCCGCCTCCCTCAGGGCTTCACGCCGCAGGCGAGGATCGCGACGATCGGGACGGCATAACCCTCGGGCCCGCGATAGGGGGTGATATTGGCCGCGATCGCGGCGGCGATCGCGGCCAAGGCGGCCGGTGTCTGGGCTGCGATCAGCGCCGCGGTGCGCACGGTCCCCTGCTGAAAACCGGCGAGCAGATCGCCCGCCGCGTCCAACCGCCAGCGCCGCTCGACCGGCTGCGCCGCGACCTGGACGAAGCCGGCGGCAAGAAGGGCGGCGCGTGCCTCCTCGGGCCGCCGCAGGCCGCCGCCCGCGGGCGGCGCCTGCGCCGCCGCCGGATCGCCGTGTGCCGCGACGGCGTCGAACAACAGTTTCCAGGCCAGGTTCTCGGGCGGCGCCGCCCAGCTGGTAAAGGCGATCCGGCCGCCCGGCCGCAGGACCCGTCGCGCTTCGCCGAGCGCGCGTACCGGGTCGGGAAAATGGTGCACGCCGAAATTTGATACGATCGCATCGAAGCTGCCCTCGGCAAAGGGCAGCGCTTCGGCGTCGGCCTCCTCGAAACGGATCGCGCGGTGGGCGGCGCGCGCCCGCGCGAGCATCGCCGCGCAGAAATCGACCCCGACCGGAAGAGCCGCGCGCCGCGCCGCCGCGGCGGCGGCAAGACCCGGCCCGCAGGCAAGATCGAGGACGCGCGAACCCGCCCCGACCGCCGCAGCGTCGAGCAGCGGCGCGAGGAATTCCGCCGTCGCCCGCGCAAACGTCGCTTCATAGCGCGCCGCCGCCCGTTCCCAGCCGCGATGCTCGAACGCGCGCACGGCTTGCGGGTCGAAGCTCATCGGCGCCATGCCCCGGGATGCACGGCCTCTCTCCTTTCGCTGGAGACGCCCCCTGTTTATCGATAGAATGCCGGCCGGGCAACATGCGGAGCGATAATGCCCCTGCTGCTGTCGAGCCCGGCCTTTCCGCCGGGCGGCGCCATTCCGTCGGAATATACCTGCGACGGCGCCGACCTCTCGCCGCCGCTTGCCTGGTCCGGGGTCCCCGCCGGCACGAAGAGCTTTGTCGTTGTCATCGCCGATCCGGATGCGCCTTCGGGAATTTTCTATCATTGGGCGATTTATGACATTCCCGCCGGCGCCCGCGGCCTGCCCGCCGGCTATGGTCCGGGCCGGCCGGCGGCCGGCCTCGGCGAGGCCCGCAACGATTTCGGTACGCTCGGTTACGGCGGACCCTGCCCGCCGCGCGGCGGCGGCGTCCACCATTATCATGTTCGACTGATCGCGATCAGCCGGCCGCGGCTGGATCTCAGCCCTGCGGCAACGGCGCTCGATGTGGAGAAAGCGGCGGCGCCTTATACGATAGCGAGCACCGAGCTCGTCGGCACCTACCGTCGCTGACGAGGGCTGCGGCCGTGCAATCTCCGAACGGGGATTGGTCCCGCTCCGCATCGCGAGCGTTAGCCAAAACGAATGGATCGAAAGCCTCCATGCCCGATACGGCGGCTGTCCAAAGTATCCCTCGCCCGAGCCTGCGCGAGAATCTGATCATCGCGACGCTCGGCGTCGTCTTCGGCGATATCGGCACCTCGCCGCTTTACGCGGTGCGCCAATCGCTGCTCGATTACGGCAAGGCGAACGCGGGCGCGGTGCTGGGGGCGTTGTCGCTGATCGTGTGGTCCCTGGCGCTCGTCGTCACGGTCAAATACGTGCTCGTCATCATGCGCGCCGACAACCGCGGCGAAGGCGGGCTTCTGGCCTTGACCGCGCTGGTGCTGCGCACGACCGACCCGATGCGCAAGCGCTTCGTGTGGATCATGGCCGCTGGCCTCGTCGGCGCCGCGTTGTTCTACGGCGACGGCATTATCACCCCGGCGATCTCGGTGCTGAGCGCGGTCGAGGGACTGAAAGTGGCGACGCCGCTGTTCCAGCCCTATGTGATCCCGATCACATTGGTCGTGCTGATCGGTCTTTTTCTCGTGCAGCGCCAGGGGACGGCCGCGGTGGGCGGGTTGTTCGGGCCGATCATGCTGCTATGGTTTTTCGTCCTTGCGGCTCTCGGCGCCTGGGGGATCGTGCGGCATCCAGGCATCCTGCGCGCCCTCGACCCGCTCTATGGGGTGCGCCTGCTGGCGGCGACGCCCGGGGTCGGCTTCTATATGCTGGGCTCGATCTTTCTCGCGATGACCGGCGCCGAAACGCTCTACGCCGATATGGGGCATTTCGGTCGCGGGCCGCTGCGCAAGGCATGGCTGCGGCTGGTTTTCCCGGCGCTCGTGCTGAATTATTTCGGCCAGGGCGCGATCCTGCTTGGCAATCCGGGCGCCCTCAAGAACCCGTTCTATCTGCTGGCGCCGCAATGGGGCCTCTATCCGCTCGTCGGCCTCGCCACGGTCGCGACAATCATCGCCTCGCAGGCGGTGATCTCGGGAGCGTTCTCGATCACGCGCCAGGCGATCCAGCTCGGATATCTGCCGCGGCTCGAAGTCCGCCATACCTCCCCGACCGAGATCGGGCAGGTCTATGTGCCGCGCATCAACGTCGCCTTGGTGATCGCCATTATCATCCTCGTCCTGCTGTTCCAGACCTCCGACAATCTCGGCGCAGCTTACGGCATTGCGGTCAGCGGGATGATGGTGATCACCACCGGGCTCGCCTTCCTCTATATGCGCAGCTGCGGCTGGAGCCTCGCTGTCGCCGTGCCGCTTTTCGCCCTTTTCGGCCTCGTCGATCTGACTTTTTTCAGCGCCAATTTGCTGAAGATCGCCCAGGGCGGGTGGTTCCCGGTCCTCGTGACCGTGGCGGTCTTCTCGATGATGGCGACGTGGTGGCGCGGACGCCAACGGCTCAGCGAGCAGCGCGCCCGCGATGCCTTGCCGCTGCGCCAATTCGTCGAGGATCTCAAACCGGACAAGCCGATCCGGGTCCCGGGCACCGCGGTCTTCCTGACGCGCGACCTCGGCACCGTTCCGCTCGCCCTGTTGCATGCGCTCAAGCACTACAAGGCGCTGCACGAGCGCGTCGTGCTGATGCACGTCGAGACCCAGGATGTGCCGCATGTTTCTGACGAGCGCCGGCTCGAGATCACCGGTCTGGGCAAGGGGTTTTATACGCTGCGACTGCGCTACGGCTTCATGGATCAGCCGAACATCATGCGGGCGCTGGCGCAATGCCGGGTCCAGAATTTCCGCTTCAATCTGCTCGAGACCTCGTTCTTCATCGGGCGCGAACGGCTGGTGATGCGCTCGCGGCCGCGCCGCAGCCTGTTCTCGCGCGCCCGCGCCCGCCTCTTCATCCTGTTGACCAATATCGGCCTCGACGCAACCGAGTTCTTCCGGATTCCGCCGAACCGGGTGGTCGAGCTTGGCGGCCAGGTCGAGATCTGACGGCCTGCCGCCGCCGTCAATGGATCTCGTCCTGCTCCGCAAAGGCGCGGCGCAGCCGGTCGATCGAAAAACCGGGCTCCTTCGCGGCGTCGATCAGGACCTTCTCCCGGCGGGCGAGCAGGGCCGCGGCCGCCGGTATCTGCTTGACCGCCTCGGGCGGAACGACGACGGCGCCGTGCCGGTCGGCATGGATCACGTCGTTTGGCGAGACGATCATGCCGGCGACGCTGACCGTGACGCCGTAAGCGACGATATGGATATGGGCGTGCGAGGGCATGACCGCTCCGGCGAGCACCACAAAATCGGAGGCCATCGCGTCGAGATCGCGCACCGATCCGTCGGTGACGACACCGATGCAGCCGAGCCCCTTGTGAATATGGGTCTGCACCTCGCCCCAGAACGCGCCGAAGCCGCGATCGGGGCCGTCGATATCCTGGATCACCGCAAGGCTCGGCAGCGGCGCGGCCGCGATATGCTCGTAATAGCCAAGGCGCATGCGGGTATTCTCGTCCCGGCTGCGCGGATACGGTTCGCGCGCCCGGATCAGCGCGGTGCGGGCGAAGCCGACGGCGGGCTTCAGAGCCGGAAACGGGGCGAAGAGCGGCCGGCGCGTGAAACCTGTCGCCCGCCTCTCCGGCATGACCAGCTCGAGCGCGTTGCAGATCGTCGGCGTGTCGAACGCCCGCAGAGCGGCGAGATCGGCGGGATCGGGCAGGGATGGCATGGTTCTCCTCCGGCCTTCTTGGTCGAGCCCCAGGCTTTATGGGAGAAGGGCGGCCGGCGGCAAGGGCTTTGCGCGGCCGCCGGGCGGCCCGGCGGGGCCGGGAAAATCGGCGCGACGAGGGCGCCGGACGGATGGCTTGTCCGTTGACCTCGGGACGGGCGGATGATAGTCGGAGTTCAGCTTTCTAATAACGGAAATAGGATACTCGCAATGAAAACTGAAACGATCTTTTCGGGCCTTGCCAGGCTGCGGCGCAGCGTCGCAATCGCCGCGGTCGCGGCCGTTCTGGGCGCCGCGGTGCCGGCCGTTGCGCAATATTATGCGCCAAGCCCGCCGCCGCCGTTGCGGCGGGAGATCGTGCCGGCGCCGCCGGGCGCGGGATGGGTATGGCGGGCCGGCTTCTGGCGCTGGAACGGCTATCGCTGGGTATGGGTGCCGGGGCATTACGTGCGGGTGCCGCGACCGGGGCTGCACTGGATCCCCGGTCATTGGGTGCGGCGGCCGGGCGGCTGGTTCTGGGTGGCCGGACACTGGGGATAACCCGCGCCGCCCCGGTATCGGCGGCCCGCCCGGGCCGGGCGGGCGCGCCGCCGGGGTTGTCGCGGACGGCGAGGCTTGAGCATTGTGGCAGGCTATGAAGAGCTGGGAACAGGCCGCCGTGCCGTCCGGGAAGGGGCCGGGCTATACCGTGACCGTGCGCGGGCTCGTCGTGTTTGCCAGCATCGGCGTCACCGCCGAGGAGCGCGAGAAAAAGCAGCGGGTCCGGGTTTCCGTCGAGGCTGTCGCCGGGCCCGCCGCGGCCGCCGCCATGCGGCCGGGGGAGGATCGCCGCCGCATCATCAATTATGACAGGATCGTCGCCGCGGTCCGGCAGATCGCCGGCTCCGGGCATATCGATCTGTGCGAGGGCTTTGCCGAGCGGGTCTGCGCCGCCTGCCTGCGCAATCCGCGGGTCGAGCGGGTGCGCGTATGGGTCGAAAAGCTCGACGTCTATCCGGACGCGGAAGGCGTCGGCGCCGTCCTCGAGCTGAGCCGTCCGCTCTGAGCCATGCCGCAGCCGGTCCTTTTCGGCATCGTCAACATCACCGAAGATTCCTTCTCCGACGGCGGGCGCTATCTCGACCCGGCCGCCGCCATCGCCCATGCCCGCGCCCTCGTCGCCGCCGGCGCCGACGTCATCGATCTCGGCGCCGCCGCCAGCAACCCCGCTGCGGCGCCGGTCGATGCGGCCGAGGAAATCCGCCGGCTCGATCCGGTCATGACGGCGCTCGCCGCCGACCGCACGCCGGTCTCGATCGACAGCTTCACGCCGCAGGTGCAGCGCTTCGCGATCGCCCGCGGCGCCGCCTATCTCAACGATATCCAGGGTTTCCCCGAGCCCGCGCTCTATCCCGAACTGGCCGCGGCGCGCTGCCGGCTCGTCGTCATGCATGCCGTGCAGGGGCGGGGGCGGGCGCGGCAGGTCGCCCTGTCGGCCGACGCGGTATGGGAGCATATCCACGAGTTTTTTGCCCGCCGCATTGCGGCTCTCGAAGAGGCGGGGGTGGCCCGCGAGCGGCTGATCCTCGATCCCGGCATGGGGTTCTTTCTGAGCAGCCGGCCGGAAGCCTCGTTGCGGGCGCTGGCCGGCATCGACCGGCTGAAGCGCGCCTTCGGGCTGCCGGTGCTCGTTTCGGTCTCGCGCAAATCCTTCCTGCGCGCCGTCACCGGCCGCACCGAGATCGCCCATACGGGAGCGGCGAGCCTGGCCGCCGAGCTCTACGCCGCGGCGCGGGGCGCCGATTTTATTCGCACCCATGATCCCGGCGCCCTGCGCGACGGGCTTGCCGTCATCGCGGCGTTGCGGGCGGAGGAGGCGAGGCTGCCCGGCTGAACAGCGGCGGACGCTTGTCGAGAAAGGCGCGAACGCCCTCGACAAACTCCGCGCTCGCGGCGCAGGCGGCAAAGCTCTCGGCCTCGCGTTCGAGCTGCGCCGCCAGGTCATCGCCGAGCGCGGCCTGCAACAGGGCCTTGGTGCGGGCCTGGGCCGTGCGCGGCCCGGCGGCGAGCCGCGCCGCCCAGGCCCGCGCCTCATCCGCCAGCGCGTCGGCCGCAACCAGGCGATTGACGATGCCGAGTTCGAGCGCGCGACGCGCCGTGAAACGTTCTCCGAGCAGCATCAGCTCGGCCGCCCGCTTGAGCCCGACGGTGCGCGGCAGGGTGAAGGTCATCGCCCCATCCGGGCTCGTGCCCAGATGGATATAGCCGGCGGCGAACACCGCATCTTCGGCGGCGAGCGCCAGATCGGCGGCGAGGACGAGGCTCAGTCCGAACCCGGCCGCCGCGCCCTGCACCGCGACGACGACCGGCTTTGCCATTGCCCGCAGCCGCAGCATCGTCGGATTGACGGCGGCGACGAGCGCATGAAAGGCGCGGCGGCGGGCTTCGGGCGGCAGCGCCGCCAGTTCGCCGAACAGGCGGATGTCGCCGCCCGCCATGAAGTGGCTGCCGGCGCCGCGCAGCAGCACCGCCCCGCTCTCGCCGTCCGCTTCCGCTTCCGCCGTCGCCATGTCCAGCTCGGCAAGCATCTCGCGATTGGCGGCGTTGAGGATCTCCGGCCGGTTCAGCACGATCTCGAAAACGCCGTCCCGCCGCTCGACAAAAAGGGTGCGCATGGCCGCTCCGGTCAATAAACGACGACGCTGCGGATCGATTCTCCCCTCTCCATCAGCGCGAAGCCCTCGTTGATGCGTTCCAGCGGCAATCTGTGGGTGATCAGCGCGTCGACGGCGATGCGGCGCTCCATGTACCAGTCGACGATCTTCGGCACGTCGGTGCGGCCGCGGGCGCCGCCGAAGGCGGTGCCCTGCCAGCGCCGGCCGGTGACGAGCTGGAACGGCCGGGTCGAGATCTCGGCGCCGGCCGGCGCCACCCCGATGATCGTGCTGACCCCCCAGCCCCGGTGGCAGCATTCGAGCGCCTGCCGCATCAGCCGCACGTCGCCGACGCATTCAAAACTGTAATCGGCGCCGCCCCCCGTCAGCGCGACGAGGTGGGCGACGAGATCGCCTTCGACCTCCTTCGGGTTGACGAAATGCGTCATGCCGAGCTGTTCGGCAAGCGGCCGGCGGGCCGGGTTGATGTCGATGCCGACGATCATGCGGGCGCCGGCGAGCCGCGCGCCCTGCACGACATTGAGCCCGATCCCGCCCAGGCCGAACACGACGACGCTGGCGCCGGGCTCGACCTTGGCGGTCCAGATGACCGCGCCGATCCCGGTCGTGACGCCGCAGCCGATATAGCAGACCGTGTCGAACGGGGCGTCCTCGCGGATTTTGGCGACCGCGATCTCCGGCAGCACCGTGTAATTGGCGAAGGTCGAGGTCCCCATGTAATGCAGGATCGGCTTGCCCCGCCGCGAGAACCGGCTGGTGCCGTCGGGCATCACGCCGCGGCCCTGCGTCGCGCGGATCTTGATGCACAGATTGGTCTTGCGCGACAGGCAGTATTCGCACTCCCGGCATTCCGGGGTGTAGAGCGGGATCACATGATCGCCGGGTTTGACCGAGGTGACGCCGGGACCGGTCTCGACGACGATGCCGGCGCCCTCATGGCCAAGGATCGCCGGAAAGAGGCCCTCGGGATCGGCGCCCGACCAGGTGTAGTGGTCGGTGTGGCAGATGCCGGTGGCCTTCACCTCGACCATGACCTCGCCGGCCCGCGGCCCTTCGAGATCGACGGTATCGACAACGAGCGGTTTTCCGGGTTCATAAGCGATGGCGGCGCGGACTTGCATCGGGCTTTTCCTCTGACGGGTGAGGGAATGACGATAGCAAAGCCGGCGGCACGATCCAGCGGGAGCGGCTTTGCCCGCAGCCGCGGCCGGTGCACAATGCCGCCTCGTCTGCGGCGGAGGGTGTGATGGCGAGAGAGGAAATCGCGGTCGATACCGTGGCGGAAGCCTATCTGAGGCTGCTCGCCGAGCGCGGGGTCGAATACCTGTTCGCCAATGCCGGCACCGATTTCGCGCCGCTGGTCGAAGCCTTCGCGAAGGCGGCGCGAACCGGGACGCCGGTGCCGCAGCCGATCCTTGCGACGCATGAGAACCTCGCGGTGTCGATGGCGCATGGCTGGGCGGTCGCCACCGGCCGCGTCCCGGCGGCCATGGTGCATGTCAGCGTCGGCACGGCAAACGGCCTCTGCGGCATTATGAATGCGGCGCGCGAGAACGTGCCGCTCTTGTTCACCGCCGGCCGCTCGCCGCTGACCGAGAGCGGCCTCAAAGGCGCCCGCGACGTCTACATCCACTGGGCGCAGGAGATGTTCGATCAGGCCGGCATGCTGCGCGAGATCGTCAAATGGGAATACGAGCTCAGGAACGGCCCGCAGCTTGAAACCGTCGTCGACCGTGCCCTCGCGGTGGCGACGAGCCCGCCCGCGGGTCCGGTCTATCTCTCACTGCCGCGCGAAGTATTGGCGGCGCCGCTGCCGGGCTTTGCCTGCGAGGTGCCGGGGCGCCGGGTCGCCGCCGCGCCGCCCGCCGCGGACAGCGGCGCCATCGCGGAGGCGGCGCGGCTCTTCGCCGCGGCCGAGAACCCGCTGATCATCACCGCCAGCGCCGGGCGCGATCCCAAGGCGGTGGCCGCATTGTCGGAGTTCGCGGCGCGCTTTGCCGTTCCGGTCGTACAGCACCGGCCGCGCCATCTCTCGCTCGGCGATCGGCATCCCTGTCATCTCGGCTACGACGCCGCGCCGTTTCTCGACGAGGCCGATCTGATCCTCGTGCTCGAATGCGACGTGCCGTGGATCCCGAGCCTGAAGGCGCCGCCTCCGCAATGCCGGGTCATCCATCTCGCCGTCGATCCGCTGTTTCAGCGCTATCCGATCCGCGGTTTTCCGTGCGATCTCGCCGTGACCGGCGCGCCGGCCACGGCGCTGCCGATGCTCGCCGCGGCGCTCGAGCGTCGCATCGCCAAAGAGGCGGTCGCGGCGCGGCGGCACCGTCTTGCCGAGCGGCGGCAGCGACAGCGCGCGGCCTGGGCGCAGCGGCGGGAAGAGGTCGCGGGGCTGCGCCCGATCCACATGGCCTGGGCCAGCGCCTGCATCGGCCGTATCAAGCCCGAGGACGCGATCCTCGTCAATGAATACACATTGCTGCCCGAGCATTGCGGCTCGGATCTGCCCGGCAGCTATTTCGGGTCAAGCCCGGCCTCAGGGCTCGGCTGGGGCGGCGGCGCCGCGCTCGGGGTCAAGCTCGCGCATCCCGAGCGGCCGGTCATCGCGGTGCTCGGCGACGGCTCGCACCTGTTCGGCAACCCGGTCGCGGTCCACCACGCCGCCGCCATGCACCGGCTGCCGGTGCTGTTCGTGATCATGAACAACAGCATGTGGGGCGCGGTGCGCCGCGCCGTGGAGGGCATGTATCCCCAGGGCGAGGCGTTGCGCAGCAACAAGCCGCCCTTGATCGATCTCGACGAACTGCCGGCCTTCGAGGCGGTCTGCGCCGCCGCCGGCGGTTACGGCGAGCGGGTCGAGGATCCGGCCGAACTGCCGGCGGCGCTGCAGCGCGCGCTGCACGCCGTCACGGTCGACAAGCGGCAGGCGCTCGTCAATGTGATCTGCCGCGGGCCATAGGCCCGGTTTTCCCGCATTGCCGCGCGCCGGCCGGGGCGATTATGGTGGGGCGAGAAATGCGGCGGTGAGGGAAACATGCCTCGGCAGATCCGTGCCGTTGTCGTCGATCCGGCGGTGTCGGAGAGGCTTGCGATCAGACCGGTCGAATTGCGCGATCCCGAGCGCGGCGAAGCGGTGATACGGGTAAGCGCAATCTCGCTCAACCGCGGCGAGACGCGGCGCGCCCTGCAGCAGGCCGAGCCGGGATGGCGGCCGGGCTGGGATTTCGCCGGCGTGGTCGAGACCGCGGCGGCGGACGGCAGCGGACCCAAGGCCGGTACGCGGGTGGTCGGCATCCTGCCGTCGGGCGCCTGGGCCGAGCGGGTCAATTGCCGCACCGATGCGCTCGCCGCCCTGCCCGATGCGGTCGATGACGCCGCTGCGGCGACCTTGCCGGTGGCGGGCCTTACGGCTTGGCATGCATTGCGCCAGGGCGGGCTGTTGCTCGGGCGCAGGGTGCTGGTCGACGGCGCCTCGGGCGGGGTCGGTCATCTTGCCTGCCAGCTCGCCGCGGCGGCCGGTGCGCAGGTTTGGGGCCAGGTGCGCCGCGAGGAACACCGCGCCGCCGTTGCCGAATGGTGTGACGGGCGGGTCGTGGTCAGCCCCGACCTCGCCGCCGCCAAGCCATACGGGCCGTTCTGGCTGATCCTCGATTCACTCGGCGGCGCCGCGCTGGGGACGGCGCTCGGCATGCTGCAGCCGGGCGGCACCTGCGTGACCTTCGGGGTGTCCGAGGCCGACCGCATCAGCTTTTCCGGCCGCGATTTCTTCATGACCGGCGCGGCGCGGCTCTACGGGCTGACGCTGTTCCAAGAGTTGAGCAGCGTCGAGCGCGCCGGCCTCGGCTTGGCGCGGCTGGCCGAGCTGGTCGCGGCCAAAAAATTGCGGCCGCAGATCGCGATCGAAGCGCCGTGGAGCGAGATTGGCGCGCTCGCCCGCCGACTGATCGAGCGCAGCTTCATGGGCAAGGCGGTATTGCGCGTCGTTTAGGCTTTGCGGCAGAGCTGCGCGGGGATGAAGGGGCTGCTCAAGAGCGCCGCCCGCTTTGCCGCCGCGCCCTTTCTCCGAGGCCCGCGCCTCCTATGGCGCTCGTGCAGGGGCGGCGTGGCCCGCGCCCGAGCCCGCCGCGGCCGGTCATAAAAGGCCTCGGGCTGCGGCATCGGCAAGCGCCGGGCGCGGGTGTCCGGCGAGAAGAGAGCAAACATCGGCGAAAGCCATGGCCCTTGGGCTTGCCCCGCGAATTCGGTTCCCTTTTTTCTAAAACCGCGCCATCGTTCCGGCAACGAGGAGGGAAAGCCATGAGCACCGCCCAGAGCCTGCCCTATGTCGAGGCCGAGCTAAATTATCTCGTACCGATGACCGAGCGGCCGCGCTATTACGCCTATGAGCCCGATCCGGGCGAGCCGCCGCCCAATATGAAGCACGAGGCGCACCGCGTGCGCATCCACAATATGCGGCCGGTCGCCGCCGAGGTCTCGCTCGACGAGCAGGGCTTCGCGCTGCTCGAACAGGAGAGCGCGGTCAGGGATTTCTGGGACGACGACGAGGTGCGCCGGGTCTATTACCCGGAGGCCGAGCGATTTATCGCCGCGGTGACCGGGGCGAGCCGGGTCTTCATCTTCGACCACGTTCAGCGCCGCCGCGTGCCGGGTCTTGAGGACCGCCGCCGCCGCGACCTGCCGCGGCAGCCGGCGACGCGCGTCCATGTCGATCATACCGCGCGCTCGGGGCCGCAGCGCGTGCGCGACCTGCTTCCCGAAGATGCCGAAGAGCTGCTGCGCGGGCGCGTCCAGGTCATCAATCTGTGGCGGCCGATCAAGGGGCCGCTCTATGACGCGCCGCTTGCGGTGTGCGATGCCAAGAGCGTCGATCCGGCCGATCTCGTGCCCTCCGACCTCGTCTATCGCGACCGGGTCGGGGAGACCTATTCGGTCACCTACAACCCGGCGCACCGCTGGTATTACGTGCCGGGAATGCGGAGGGAGGAGGTGCTCCTGCTCAAGTGCTGCGACACCTTGACCGACGGGCGCGCCCGCTTCATGCCGCACAGCGCCTTCACCGACCCGACGACGCCCGAGGGCGCGCCGCCGCGCGAGAGCATCGAGCTGCGCTCGCTGGTGTTCCACCCGGCCTGAGGGAAGATGCGGGTGGAGGGGGAGCTCTTCCCCGCCACCCCAGCGCGCCGCCTCATCCCGCCTTCAGCCGACGCGCGGCCTCCAGCGCAAAATAGGTGAGGATGCCGTCGGCGCCGGCGCGCTTGAAGGCGAGCAGGCTCTCCAGCATGACCCGTTCGCCGTCGAGCCAGCCATGGTCGGCGGCGGCGCGCAGCATCGCGTATTCGCCGCTGACCTGATAGGCGTAGGTCGGCACGCGGAACGTGTCCTTGACCCGCCGCAGGATGTCGAGATAGGGCATCCCCGGCTTGACCATGACCATGTCGGCGCCTTCCTGGAGATCGAGCGCGACCTCGCGCAGGGCCTCCTCGCCATTGGCCGGATCCATCTGGTAGGTGCGCTTGTCGGCGCCGCCGAGCGCCCCCTTCGAGCCGATCGCATCGCGGAACGGCCCATAGAAGGCGGAGGCGTATTTGGCGGCGTAGGACATGATGCGGACATGCGTAAAACCGGCCTCGTCGAGCGCCGCGCGCACTTGGCCGACGCGTCCGTCCATCATGTCGGAGGGGGCGATGATGTCGCACCCCGCCTCGGCCTCGACGATCGCCTGCCGGCACAGAATTGCGACGGTCTCGTCATTGGCGACGTCGCCGTTGCGGATGACCCCGTCGTGGCCGTGCACGGTATAGGGGTCGAGCGCCACATCGCATAAGACGCCGATCTGCGGCACCGCCGCCTTCAAGGCGCGCACCGCCCGGCAGACGAGATTGTCGGGGTTGAGCGCCTCGCTGCCCTCCGCGTCCTTGCGCGCCGCCGGCACCGCCGGGAACACCGCGATCGCCGGAATGCCGAGCGCTTGCGCCTCGCCGGCGGCGTCGATGAGGGCCGGGATCGGCAGGCGAAAGACGCCCGGCATCGAGGGGATCGGCTCGCGCCGATCGGCATCGTGGACAAAGACCGGCCAGATCAGATCGCCGGTCGTCAGCACGTTTTCGGCGACGAGCCGGCGCGACCAGGCGTCGCGCCGGTTGCGCCGCAGCCGCAGGCGCGGATAGGAGGCTAAAGGCAGAAACGCGGTCACGACGGCATCCCCGACGCTCGGCGGCCAAGCCGCAATGGCCGCCAGGATAGGCCCTGCGCGGCCGGGTTACAACTTTACGGCGCGGCCCGCGAGCGGGGCCGATCGTCGCGGCGGGCGCGCCGCGGAAGGCGACGGCGAAACCGGCAATACGCCCCAAGCGCCCGCGGCCCCGCCGTTGTCGGCGGCGGGGGTGCGATCGCCGCCGGCGCTATTGCGAGGCGGCGCAGCCGGGTGGGCTTACGATCGTGGAGATGCCCTGGAAGAGGTTGTTGACCAGCTCTACCCTCACGCAATAGGGATCGTAAAGCGCGGTTGCGCCGAATGTCGCGGTGCTGGTGAAATCATTGCCCGATACCAGCATGCTGTTGTCGCCGTAGGGCAGGCCCTCCTCGCCATATGCGACCATGATGTGATTTTGCGCGGCGTCTCCTTGGACGATCCGATTTCCCGAAAGCGTCGCGACGCCGCCATTGGGTATGTCGATCGCAAAGCTGGTCGATCCCGCATTGCAGCCGAGCGCGGCATTGGCCGCTCCGGCGTAAAGGCGGCTGTCGGTGATGGTCGTGACCGCGGCGCGGCTCTTGATGTCATGGCCGATCAACTGGCCGCAGAACAGGCTGTCGCTGACGGTCAGGCTGCCGGCCCGGCCGATATATATTCCGTGCTGGAAATAGTCCGGATCGGGATTGCCGTTGTTGACAAACCGCGAATTGACGATCGCGACGGTCTCGTCGGGGTCGCCGTCGCTCAGAATGCCCTCCTGGTTGCCGGTGAACGTGCTGTTCTGCACGATCAGATGCGCCGGGCCGGTATTCTCATCGCGGATGCCGGCGCCGTTGCCGCCGAGGGAATTGTCGATCCGCGCTCCCTCGAAGACCAAGCCCCTCACCGTCAGGCTCGCAAAGGTGAGAATGATCCCCTTCTCGTTGGGCAGGTTTTCGGTCGCCTGCAATATGACTGGCCGGCCTGCCTGAGCGGCTTCGGCCGTGATCGTCATCGGCCGCGTGACCTGCGGGAAATCGTTGATGTAGGTGCCGGGCATGACGGCGATGACGTAGTAGTGGTTCGGGTCGGTGTCGGCGTCGGCGGCGGCGACCGCGGCGCTGATGGTCTGATATTGGCCGCCCGGGCCGACCTTGATGACGGTATTGGCAAATGCCGGCACCGCGCCGAGCCCGCACGCTATCCCTGCAGCCAATGCGTAATGCCGCATGCCCTTTCCTTCCTGTCGTGAACCGCATATCGCAGAGCAATTTCCGCCGCTGCGGATCAACCTAACAGTTCCGCGGAGCGGCGCGAAAGTGCGGATTGGCCGGATGTCTGCAAAATCCCAGGTCAATTTTCGGGCCTATTGGCAAAGGCCCTGCCCGGCGCTGTCGATCCAATCGACGATCACGCCTCATACCGACCTGATTTGGCACTGACCTATGGAGCAAACTTCGGGAGAAGGGGTTTGCGAGTCGGCAAACTTGGCGGCGGGAGGGCGGTCATGCGGGCTCTCGCGATCCGTGATG
>Ga0209810_1000487_pt1 | contig 86904 bp, 83 predicted proteins | sample Coa_R1_7_FD_187159 | JGI IMG/M metagenome (GOLD analysis project Ga0209810, IMG submission 187159) | Surface soil microbial communities from Centralia Pennsylvania, which are recovering from an underground coalmine fire - Coalmine... | ecosystem: Environmental > Terrestrial > Soil > Unclassified... | reverse complement strand
GGTGGGGATGACGTCAAGTCATCATGCCCCTTATGTCCAGGGCTGCACACATGCTACAATGGCCGGTACAAAGGGCTGCTATTCCGCGAGGATGAGCGAATCCCAAAAAGCCGGTCTCAGTTCGGATCGCAGTCTGCAACTCGACTGCGTGAAGTCGGAGTCGCTAGTAATCCCGGATCAGCAACGCCGGGGTGAATACGTTCCCGGGCCTTGTACACACCGCCCGTCACACCACGAAAGTTGGTAACACCCGAAGCCGGTGGCCCAACCGCAAGGAGGGAGCCGTCGAAGGTGGGATCAGCGATTGGGGTGAAGTCGTAACAAGGTAGCCGTACCGGAAGGTGCGGCTGGATCACCTCCTTTCTAAGGAGTCACTGTCCGGTCATTCCGACCGGATCACTCCTACGTCGATCACTGGCTAATCGGTGCCGGATTGCATCCCGGCGGTCGTAGAACGAAGCCCGCAAGGGCGGGAGTCTCCCGACCGGGCCCTGCCGAAGGCGCCGGGCCCCTCTGTCCGTTGCAAGGGCGCCGCTCCCGTATTGGAGCGGCGTTCCTTACTGCGCTAAATCCCGCCGAAGCCGGCTCACGCCGGCCGCCGGCCCGCCTGCAGGAACGCAGGCAAGCCCTTTGAGAACTCCATAGCGAGCACGAGCATCTTTGTTCTCCAAGCTACAAAGAGCCAACGGTGGATGCCTTGGCGCCTGAAGCCGATGAAGGACGTGGGTGACTGCGATAAGCCACGGGGAGCTGTCGACCAAGCTTCGATCCGTGGATGTCCGAATGGGGAAACCCGGCACCCGTCATGGGGTGTCACTCCGGTCTGAACACATAGGACCGGTAGAGGGAACCGGGGGAATTGAAACATCTGAGTACCCCGAGGAGAGGAAAGCAACAGCGACTCCCTGAGTAGCGGCGAGCGAAACGGGATCAGCCCAAACCGAACCGGTGTCAAGCCTGGTGGCGTTGCCGGTCCGGGGTAGTGGGACCTGACAGGAGGGGCACCAGACCCTCCACGGAGTTACAAATCCGATGCCTAGTGGAAGCGTCCTGGAAAGTCGCGCCATAGCGGGTAACAGCCCCGTACACGAAAGGTATTCGGACTCCGGTTGGTGTTCCCAAGTAGCGCCGGAACCGTGAAAGTCGGCGTGAATCTGCGAAGACCACTTCGTAAGGCTAAGTACTCACAGGCGACCGATAGCGAACTAGTACCGTGAGGGAAAGGTGAAAAGTACCCCGGGAGGGGAGTGAAATAGTACCTGAAACCGTTGGCTTACAAACAGTCAGAGCGTCGTCATGGATCTACGGATCCATGGCCGTGATGGCGTGCCTTTTGAAGAATGAGCCAGCGAGTTACGGTGTGTGGCGAGGTTAACCCGTGAGGGGGAGCCGGAGCGAAAGCGAGTCTGAATAGGGCGTTCAGTCGCATGCTGTAGACCCGAAGCCGAGTGATCTATCCATGGGCAGGCTGAAGCGGGGGTAAGACCCCGTGGAGGGCCGAACCCACCATGGTTGAAAACATGGGGGATGACCTGTGGTTAGGGGTGAAAGGCCAAACAAACTCGGTGATAGCTGGTTCTCCCCGAAATGCATTTAGGTGCAGCGTCGGGCGTTCAGCATCGGAGGTAGAGCACTGAATGGGTTAGGGGGCCTACAAGCTTACCGACCCCAATCAAACTCCGAATGCCGATGCTCCAGAGCCCGGCAGTGAGACCACGGGGGATGAGCTTCGTTGGTCGAAAGGGAAACAGCCCAGACCGCCAGCTAAGGCCCCAAATTCTAGGCTAAGTGGAAAACGATGTGGGATTGCACAGACAGCCAGGAGGTTGGCTTAGAAGCAGCCACCCTTGAAAGAGTGCGTAATAGCTCACTGGTCGAGTGATCCTGCGCGGACAATGTAACGGGGCTCAAGCCTAGAGCCGAAGCTGCGGATTCCTGCTTTGCAGGAGTGGTAGGGGAGCGTCGATCCTGCTGTGAAGCGGCGGTGTGAACCGTCGTGGAGCGTGGTCGAGTGCGAATGCTGGCATGAGTAGCGAGAGAGGAGTGAGAAACTCCTCCGCCGTAAGCCCAAGGGTTCCTGGGGAAGGCTAATCCGCCCAGGGTAAGTCGGGAGCTAAGGCGAGGCCGAGAGGCGTAGTCGATGCACAACTGGTTGATATTCCAGTACCACCGTGTCCGCGTCCATCCCAAGTCAGGGGTACTAAGGGGCTGTCCTTCGGGACGAACCGACCAACCCTGAGGAGGGCAGCGAAGGGGCGACGCAGGAGGGTAGGTGAGCCCGGGCGTTGGTTGTCCCGGGGTAAGCGTGTAGGGGGAGGTCTAGGCAAATCCGGACCTCATTAACCCCGAGGCGCGATGCCGAGCCGTCACAGGCGAAGTCACTGAGCCCATGCTGCCGAGAAAAACCTCTAGCGAGCTGTCACGGTGCCCGTACCCCAAACCGACGCAGGTGGGCAGGTAGAACATACCAAGGCGATCGGGAGAACTGTGGTTAAGGAACTCGGCAAAATTCCTCCGTAACTTCGGGAGAAGGAGGACCTCGTTAGCGTGAAGGACTTCGCGTCCGGAGCGTGAGGGGGTCGCAGAGAATAGGGGAAAGCGACTGTTTACTAAAAACACAGCAGCGTGCTAAGTCGTAAGACGACGTATACGCTGTGACGCCTGCCCGGTGCCGGAAGGTTACGGGGAAGGGTTAGCCCGCAAGGGCGAAGCTCTGAACCTAAGCCCCGGTAAACGGCGGCCGTAAGTACACGTTGCGGCTCTGGAGGAGTAATTCTCCAGAACAAACCCTGCTATATGCTGGAAACTCCGAGTATCCGGCGGTACTCGTCGATGTCACATCCGATTCTTAGGGTGCCGACATGGACAGTGACAATCCGTCCGGTGCGGACAATCAGCAGGAAAGGCCCAGTTCCTCAGACTGGCTGAACCGAATTCCGCTCGACCTGGGTAACTGGGTCACGGGATTCACCGAGGGAGAGGGAAGCTTCAACGTCCCTGTCCGTCGGGAGCACGATCGAGGTCTGCCGTGGCGGGTCTCGCTCTCGTTCAACGTTTCGCAAATCGGTGCGGAGGTCCCTCGACTTCTGCAGTCGGTCTTCGAAGCGGGAACAGTGCGAGGCCGAGGCGACGGTGTCTTCTACTTCGAAGTCACCAAGCCCCGTGAGCTCGAGGAGAAGGTCTTCCCCTTCTTCGAGCGCTTTCCACTACGCGGTCCAAAGCGTCACGACCTGGCGATCTTCCGCCAGATCACTCAGCTCGTTCAGTCTGGCCGGCACCGAACCCCGGAAGGCGTCATTGAGGCCTTGTTCCTCAGGGCGCCGATGAACCGAGGTGGCAAGCGCCGGCGCACCGATGTCGAAATCATCGATGCGCTGAAGAATTGGGAATCCTCAGAGGCCATACGCAGGGCTCCGTCGTAGAAGCCGACGGATGAAGATATGGTCCACACCTCATAGCGATATGGGGAGTTATGTGAACTATAACGGTCCTAAGGTAGCGAAATTCCTTGTCGGGTATTTAGTTGCCCCGCTCGGGAGTGATCCCGAGAGAACCACCCGCTCATAACGGCGAAACCCTCACCGGCTGCCTGACCAAGGACAGGCGATAGGCGGCGGGTAATGCCGTGGGAAGCCCTCTGCCCAGCGATGGGTATGGCCCCGTAACGACTGAGTCCAAAAGGACGAGGCGTCGGTCCTACTGCAGGACTCCTGCAGTAAATCCATGGCCGGCGCAACACGCGGGCCCTCGAGCAATCGAGGTGAAGGCATAGTCTGCCCCCCTGGAAACAGGGGATAAAGGTGAAGTTCCGACCTGCACGAATGGCGTAACGACTTTCCTACTGTCTCAACCACAGACCCGGCGAAATTGAAGTACGAGTAAAGATGCTCGTTAGCTGCGACAGGACGGAAAGACCCCGTGGACCTTTACTGCAACTTGATGTTGGGTCTTGGTACGGATTGTGTAGGATAGGTGGGAGCCTTGGAAGCTCCGGCGCTAGCCGGGGTGGAGGCAACGTTGAAATACCACCCTGTTCGTGCTGGGACTCTAACCTGGGCCCGTAATCCGGGTCGGGGACAGCGTCAGGCGGGCAGTTTGACTGGGGCGGTCGCCTCCTAAAGTGTAACGGAGGCGCCCAAAGGTTCCCTCAGGCTGGTTGGCAATCAGCCGTCGAGTGCAATGGCACAAGGGAGCTTGACTGCGAGACCTACAAGTCGAGCAGGTGCGAAAGCAGGGCATAGTGATCCGGCGGTTGCGTGTGGAAGCGCCGTCGCTCAACGGATAAAAGGTACCCCGGGGATAACAGGCTCATCTTCCCCAAGAGTCCATATCGACGGGAAGGTTTGGCACCTCAATTTTGGGGTGTGGCGGCAGAAATGTCGTCAAAGCATCGGCTTATAACGGTGAACCCCGAAGCTGTTACAGCCCATCTGTACAGTGGGCAACACCGTGGGAAGTCTTTCGGAAGTGCAGCATTCAATCGTCATCGGAACGCTGTTGGGTGACGGTGCGATGCGCTGCAAAGCCAATGCTCTTCTGGAAATCAACCACTCCGTCCGTCAACAGACGTACGTCGACTGGAAGTTTCGTCAACTGGCGAAACTTGTATCGACGCCGCCAAAGCAGCGGATCGGCAACGGGAGGGCGCATCGCGTATCGCTTCGTTACGCGAAGTCTTCCCGAGCTCACCCCCTACTACCGGCTGTTCTATCGGTCCGGCAGAAAGGTGGCTCCGTACCTGGAGCTGACTCCGCTCGCTCTGGCTGTTTGGCTGATGGACGATGGATCGAAGTCCCGAAGAGCCTTGTACCTGAACACGCAGCAGTTTGACGTGGCGTGCCAGGAGCACCCGCTGTTCCTCTTAGGGGAGCAGTGGGGAATTTACGGTGCGTTGAACCGAGACAAGTCGTACTACCGAATCAGGTTGTCGGTAGTCGGCTCGGCGAGGTTCGTGGAGCTGGTTGCTCCATACGTCTTGCCAGAGTTCAGATACAAGCTTCCGGAATGACCCCGTAACGACTGAGGCCTTGTGCCGAGGTAGTGGTCACTCGGCGAATACGCCGAAATCTACGGCCATTACAACACGCCGACCCCTCGCTCAGTTGGCTGAGCAGGGTGGAGATATAGTCTGCGCCGCCGGAAACGGCGGAACTACGCGCGATGTCGGCTCGTCGCATCCTGGGGCTGAAGCCGGTCCCAAGGGTTGGGCTGTTCGCCCATTAAAGCGGTACGCGAGCTGGGTTTAGAACGTCGTGAGACAGTGGATGAACCGCGCTGTCTATAAATTCGGCTATATGCTGGAAACACCGAGTATCCTGCGCTACGAACTTGCGCTGTTACGCCCGCTGTATGGGGTGTAACTCGTAGGCCGTGACAATGCGTCAGGTGCGGTCAATCAGCAGGAAAGGCTGGACGCGTCTTGCGTCCAGAATCCTCAGAGACCATATGCCGAACACTCGCTTCCGTAGCGGGTGAAGAGATGGTCCGACCTGTATGGCGACATGCAGAGCCAGGCAGAAATGACCTGGCCCCCGACGCGGGAGGTTCGTGTCGGCGGTAACAAGAGTGTCGGTCCCTATCCGTCGCAGCCGCAGGAGATCTGAGGAAGGCTGTCCCTAGTACGAGAGGACCGGGACGGACGCAGCTCTCGTGTGCCAGTTGTCCTGCCAAGGGCACCGCTGGTTAGCGACCTGCGGAAGAGATAAGCGCTGAAGGCATCTAAGTGCGAAGCTCGTTCCAAGATGAGATCTCCCACGGGGTTAACCCGGTAAGGCCCGTGGCCAGACGACCACGTTGATAGGCCGGAGGTGTACGCACGGCAACGTGTTCAGCCGACCGGTACTAATCGGCCGAGGGCTTGGAGGCAATCTCGCTCGTGCTCGCTATGGAAGGCTCAAAAGGGCCCGCAACTACCAACGCGGAACCTTGAAATAGAGCACCTTTTCCGGTGGCCATAGCGGCGGGGAAACACCCGTTCCCATTCCGAACACGGCAGTTAAGCCCGCCAGCGCCGATGGTACTTGGGGGGAGACTCCCTGGGAGAGTAGGTCGCCGCCGGAATAATTCTGGAATCAGCCCTGGCCAATATGGCCGGGGCTGATTCGCGTCCACCCGCAGGTGGCTACCCTTCACCGCATGGCCCGAGAACCTGACCCGGACGACGCGCGCCCGGGCTCGGGTGCGGGACGTCCGAAACGCAACCCAGCCCGGGCGGACCGGACCGCACAACCGAGAGGTACCCGGGCGAGAGGTAAAGGGGCTGCCGGACGTCGTTCGGGAGATGCGCCGCGGGGAACGAGACGGAGCGGTGCGGGCCGCCTCGGCGACGCCGCCAGGCAAGGGAGTCGGACGGGCGGGCCGCGGTCGGCCGGGGGCCGGTCGGCGTCCGGTGGCAGTGGCCGAGACAGCGGACGTCGGTATCCATCAGCCCGGGCCGGGGCGGCCTCCGAACGATCCGGCGCGCCAGCACGACGCACCGGGACATCGCGCAGCGGAGCCCCTACCCGCGGGAGGGCCGCCAGCGGCCGCGCCGAGACCGGGGGGCGCGACCGCACCGGCGTCGCCCGTCGCCCGTCCGACACCGACCCGGCCACTCGAAGCGATGGGCGGCCCCGCCGCACCAGCGGGGCCTCCGGCCGCTCGATGGGGCGACCGCCGACCAGCCGGAGCCAGTCGCGAGCAGACAGCCGGGGCGCCGGATACGGGCGTAGCCCTCGCGCCGGATCAGGCGAGGGCCGGACGGAACCATCCCGTGGCCGCTCCGACAGCTACGACCGGCCACCGCGCAGCGGGCGAGGCGGGGTCGGCAGAGACAACGACAGCGGTCGGACCCGGGCCGGCAGGCCTAGCCCCCCCGCCCGAGGGTCGGGCCGACCCGACCGAACCAACCGAACCGCTCGCCCGGACCGGACCGACCGCACGGACCGACCCACTCGAGCCAACCGACTCGACCGGCCCGACCGGAGCGAGACGGCCCCTCGCGTCCCGGGCCGCCCCGGATGGGGCAGCGTCACCCGCCGTGGGGCTTCGGCTCTCCGACGCGAAGAGGATCCCGCTGCCCGCCCTCGGCGGCCCGACGACCGCGATCGAGGCAGGCCGGAACCGTGGCAGCCCGAGGTCTGGGTGGAGGACGCCGCGCCCGAGGGTGCAGAACGAGAGCGCGGCGCCCGCCCGGCGAGAAGGAGCGCAGCCCCGCAGCCGAAGCAGTTCCTTCCGGCGGAACGGCCGCGCGCGCGCAGGCCGGCCAAGGTCCCGGAACCCGTGGTCAACGAGCTCGCCGCGGCGACCGGCCCCCGCCGGGCGCCCCGCATCGCCGAGCGGTTGGCCGCCGCCACCCGCGCCTACGAGCGTGACCGCTATCCCGAAGCCCGCCAGATCCTGAGGGAGCTGGCCGACGAGGCGCCGGCGGCAGCCTCGGTCCGCGAGCTGTACGGGCTCACCCTGTACCGCATGGGGCGCTGGCGCGAGGCGATAAAGCAGCTCGAGGCCTTCCACCAGCTGACCCGCTCGTACGACCAGCACCCAACGATGGCCGACTGCTACCGAGCCCTCAAGCGTCATCGCGAGGTCGACCGGCTCTGGCGTGAGCTGGCCGAGGCCTCGCCCTCGGCGGAGCTGGTGACCGAAGGGCGGATCGTGGCCGCCGGGTCGCGGGCCGACCGGGGTGACCTGGCCGGGGCCATCTCCATGCTGGAGGCGCCAGCCCGCCGGATCACCCGACCCCGCGAGCACCACCTCCGTCTCTGGTACGCCCTCGCCGACCTGTACGAGCGGGCCGGGGAGATCCCCGCAGCACGCGACGTGTTCGGCCGCATCCTGCGCAACGACCGCAGCTTCTTCGACGCCGCCGAGCGGCTCGCCGCCCTCGGCTGACAGACCCCCTCTTTAGAGTCGGGCCCAGCTTCCCCCGCACTTCCCCCAGCGAAATCCGACGAACCTGGTAGGAGGTGCGCGCCCATGAACGTGGTCGCCCTGATGGGCCGGCTGAGCCGGCCGCCCGAAGAAACGGTGCTCGATTCGGGCACCCGGCTGATGTCCCTGCAGTTGACCGTGGAGGGGGCGGGGGCACCGGCCGAGACGGTGCCGATCGTCTGGTTCGACGCGCCGGCGACGGCTCTGGATCTCGACGTCGGCGACGCCGTTGTCGTCGTCGGCCGGGTGAGGAGACGGTTCTTCCGGGCCGGCGCGACGACTCAGAGCCGGACCGAGGTGGTGGCCGAGTCGGTGACCTCGGCGGCGCGGCCGGTCAAGGTCCGCACGGCCATCACCCGGGTCATCGAACGCCTCGGCACCGAGCTCGACTCACCGCCGCCGGCCCCGGCCAAGAAGCAGGCGAAATCAGCGTCCGGCGGTCGCGCCCCGGGCCCGGCCGCCAAGTCGGCCCGAACCTGACCGACAGAGCAGCCTCTGGGCCCGTCGGCGTCTGCGAGAAGGGCCCGGGGGTAGGCTCTGAGGGTCGGCGCGGCCGCTTCGCACGCCCGCCATCCGAACCCCATCGGAGCGAGGAGCGAGACAGTGGTGGACATTCAGAAGTACCTCGGGGAGGACGCCGAGGCCCTGCTCGAATACAAGGCCACGGCCGTGCCGGCGGGGGATCTGGTGCTGCCTGGCCCCGATTTCGTCGACCGGGTTCTAACCGAGACGGACCGCCCGATCGCAGTGCTGCGCAACCTCCAGCAGGTCCTCAACACCGGCCGGCTGGCCGGCACCGGCTACCTGTCGATCCTGCCCGTCGACCAGGGCATCGAGCATTCCGGGGCGGCCAGCTTCGCCAAGAACCCCGCCTACTTCGACCCCAAGAACCTGTGCGAGCTGGCCATCGAGGGGGGGTGCAACGCCATCGCCACCACCTTCGGGGTCCTGGGCATGGTCGCCCGCCGCTACGCCCACCGCATCCCGTTCATCGTCAAGATCAACCACAACGAGTTCCTCAGCTACCCCAACGCCTACGACCAGGTGATGTTCGGCAGCGTCAAGCAGGCCCTCGACCTGGGGGCCGTCGGGGTCGGGGCCACCATCTACTTCGGGTCGGAGGAGAGCCGGCGCCAGATCCAGGAGGTCAGCGAGGCGTTCGAGGAGGCCCACGAGTACGGGATGTTCACCGTCCTGTGGTGCTACCTCCGCAATCCCGCCTTCAAGGTGGACGGCACCAACTACGAGGTGTCAGCCGACCTGACCGGCCAGGCCAACCACCTGGGGGTCACCCTCCACGCCGACATCATCAAGCAGAAGCAGCCGGAGAACAACGGGGGCTTCAACGCCGTCAAGTTCGGCAAGACCGACCCGCTCGTCTACAGCGAGCTGACGACCGACAACCCGATCGACCTCACCCGGTGGCAGGTCGTGAACTGCTACATGGGCCGGGTGCCGCTCATCAACTCGGGCGGGGAGTCCAAGGGCTCGGGCGACCTGGGCCAGGCGGTCCGCACCGCCGTCATCAACAAGCGAGCCGGCGGCGCCGGCCTCATCGTGGGGCGCAAGGCGTTCCAGCGCCCGCTGGACGAGGGGGTCTCCCTTCTCAACGCCGTCCAGGACGTCTACATCGACCCCGAAGTCAGCGTCGCCTGAGATCCCAGAAGCAGCCGGCGCCGGCACAGGGCCGGGCCGCTCCTTCCAGGCTCTGCCGATCCGGCCGGCGCCCGAGGGCCTGGTCGGCGCCCAAGGGACTGCCACCAGCCCCGGAAACCGGCGGTGCGCCCGGTCCGATCCATCCCGCCTCGACCCAAACGCGGCCAGAAGCAGAGCCTGAACCTGTTGTCAAGGGTCGGGCGGTAGACTGAGCTTCAGTTGCAGGGCTCGATCCGTTCCGGCGACGAGACCCACCGACTGAACCACGGCTGGCAATGGCGCCGGCCACCGCCCACAACGGGGGAACGTTGACCGACACCGCGGCAGGCGCACGTCAGGCCCAGGAGCTCGACCGCGTCGTCATCCGCTTCGCCGGGGACTCCGGCGACGGCATGCAGCTGACCGGGGACCGCTTCACCAGCGTGAGCGCCCTGTTTGGCAACGACCTGTCCACTCTTCCCGACTTCCCGGCCGAGATCCGGGCCCCGGCGGGCACCATGGCCGGGGTCTCGGCCTTCCAGGTCCACATCTCGGACCACGACATCCTCACCCCGGGGGACGCCCCGAACGTGCTGGTGGCCATGAACCCGGCCGCCCTGCGAGCGAACGTGGGAGACCTCCCGACCGGCGGCATCCTGATCCTCAACATCGACGCCTTCGACGAGCGGGCCCTGACCAAGGCCGGCTACAGCTCGAACCCCCTCGAGGACGGCTCGCTGTCGGGCTTCACCGTCTACGAGGTGCCGATGACCACCTTGACCCTCGAAGCGGCCAAGGACACCGGCGCCAAGCCCCGCGACGCCGAGCGCAGCAAGAACTTCTTCGCCCTGGGGCTGGTGACCTGGCTCTACCACCGCCCTGTCGACCCGACCCTCCAGTGGATCCGCGACCGGTTCGGCAAGAGCCCGATCGTCGCCGAGGCCAACACCCTCGCCTTCAAGGCCGGCTACAACTTCGGCGAGACGGCCGAGCTGTTCCAGTCCAGCTACCAGGTTCGCCCGGCCCACCTCCCGCCCGGGACCTACACCAACGTGAGCGGCAACACCGCCCTGGCCTGGGGGCTGGTGGCGGCGGGCACCCTGTCGAAGCTGCCGGTGTTCCTCGGCTCCTACCCCATCACCCCCGCCTCGGACATCCTCCACGAGCTGTCCAAGCACAAGAACTTCGGGGTGCGCACCCTGCAGGCCGAAGACGAGATCGCCGGTGTCGGTGCCGCCCTGGGCGCGGCGTTCGGAGGTCACCTGGCCGTCACCACGACCAGCGGGCCTGGAGTGGACCTCAAGGCCGAGACGATCGGTCTGGCCGTCAGCCTCGAGCTGCCGCTGATCCTCGTCGACATCCAGCGCGGGGGCCCGTCGACCGGCCTGCCCACCAAGACCGAGCAGGCCGACCTGCTGCAGGCCATGTTCGGCCGCCACGGGGAGTGCCCGGTGCCGATCGTGGCGGCCCAGACGCCGTCGCACTGCTTCTTCGCCGCCATCGAGGCGGCCCGCATCGCCCTCAAGTACCGCACGCCGGTGATCCTGCTGTCGGACGGCTACCTCGCCAACTCGGCCGAGCCGTGGCGGCTGCCGGACGTGAACAGCCTCCCGGACATCTCCGTGCCTTTCGCCACCGAGCCGAACAGCACGGACGAGGACGGCACCCCCCGGTTCTGGCCCTACCTGCGCGACGAGGAGACCCTGGCCCGACCATGGGCCATCCCGGGCACGCCGGGCCTCGAGCACCGCATCGGCGGCCTCGAGAAGGCCGACGGCACCGGCAACGTCTCCTACGACCCCCAGAACCACGAGCGGATGGTCCACCTGCGGGCGGCCAAGATCGCCGGCATCGTCAAGGACATCCCGCCCGTCGAGGTCGACGGCGAGGAGGGGGCCGACGTGCTCGTCCTCGGCTGGGGGTCGACCTTCGGCGCCATCAGCGCCGCCGTGCGCCGCATCCGGGCCCGCGGCAAGAAGGTGGCTCACGCCCACCTCGTGCATCTCAACCCGTTCCCGGCCAATCTCGGCGAGGTGCTCGGCAGCTACCGCAAGGTGATCGTGCCGGAGATGAACCTCGGCCAGCTGTCGAAGATGATTCGCGCCGAGTTCCTCGTCGACGCCCGGTCAGTGAGCAAGGTGCAGGGCCAACCCTTCCGGGCGGGGGAGCTGGAGGCCGCGATCTTGGAGGATCTCGATGTCTGACACCGCCGCGCCGGCGACGACCAAGAAGGACTGGACCAGCGACCAGGAGGTCCGCTGGTGCCCGGGGTGTGGGGACTATTCGATCCTGACCGCCGTCCAGATGCTCATGCCCGAGCTGGGGGTGAAGCGCGAGTCCACGGTGTTCGTGTCGGGCATCGGCTGCTCGAGCCGTTTCCCGTACTACATGAACACCTACGGCATGCACTCGATCCACGGGCGGGCGCCGGCCATCGCCAGCGGCCTCGCCGTCGCCCGACCGGATCTGGACGTGTGGGTGATAACCGGCGACGGTGACTCGTTGTCCATTGGCGGCAACCACCTGATCCACGCCCTGCGGCGCAACGTCAACCTGAACATCATCTTGTTCAACAACCAGATCTACGGGTTGACCAAGGGGCAGTACTCACCCACCAGCGAGGTGGGCAAGATCACCAAGTCGACCCCGTTCGGGTCGCTCGACCGGCCGTTCAACCCCATCAGCCTGGCCATCGGGGCCGAGGCGACGTTCGTGGCCCGCACCCACGACATGGACCGCAAGCACATGATGGCGACGTTCCGCCGGGCGTGGGAGCACAAGGGCGCCGCCTTCGTCGAGGTGTACCAGAACTGCAACGTCTTCAACGACGGCGCCTTCGAGAAGATCCTGGCCAAGGACGCCCGACCGACGAACCTGATCCCGCTCGAGCACGGCCAGCCCATCCGGTTCGGCCCGGAGGGGGAGAAGGGGCTGACCCGCGGCCCGGACGGCGAGCTACGCGTGGCGGACGTTGCCGACGTCGGCGAGGACGCCCTCGTGGTTCACGACGAGAAGCGCCAGGACCCGAGTCTCGCCTTCGCCCTGTCGCGGGTGGCCACCGGTCCTTACGAGCCCACTCCCATCGGGGTGTTCCGGGCCATCGACGCCCCCGACTACGGCTCGGCCGTGCAGCGCCAGCTGCTCGACGCCCAGGAGAAGAAGGGCCCGGGGGACCTGGAGTCGCTGCTCACTTCGGCCTCCACCTGGACGGTCAGCGGCAACGGGACCAACGGCGCCGGCGGCCCGTCCGACTCCATCGACTAGGACCGGCCAGCTCGCAGACGGCTCTCAGTCGGTGACGGGCCGGAACACCAGTCCCGTCCGGGGCTTCGGGTAGAAGAACGTGGTCTTCGGCGGCATCCGCAGGCGCCGGCGGGCGACGGACGCGATGGTCTCGACGGTGGCCGGCCGCAGCAGGACGGCGGCTTGGGCCTCGCCCTTGTCGACAGCGGCGGTGACGTGCTCCACGCCGTGCTGGTAGGTCACCTCGGGATGGGGCAGCGACGCCAGGGCGACGTCCAACCGGGCTGAGTCGAGGTCGTGCTCGGCGCCCGCCTCCGTCTCGGGCCGGGGCCGCATGAGCCAGGAGCCGGTCGGGGTGACGAGGCCGAGGGAGCCGGCCTTTTCCATCTTCACCAGGAACGAAGGATCGACCGGGCCGGCCTCCGACACCTCAAAGTGAGCCCCGAACGCTGACGGCAGGTCGAGGCCGTCGGGCAGTCCGCTGATTAGCCGGTGGATGGCCCGCACCGACAGCTGGGTGTCGGTGAGCTCGACCACGTAGGCCATGATCAGGTCGTAGTCGCCGGGGGCGCCGCCGGTCTCGGCCCGTCGCTCCTCGCGGTAGGCGAGGCCCGTCTCGTAGCGGTGGTGCCCGTCGGCCAACACGACCGGCGCCGAGGCGACCGCCCGTCGCACGGCGTCAACCGCCGCCGGATCAGTGAGCAGCCACAGCTCGTGCACTACCCCCTCGTCGTCACGACAGCTGCCTCGGGCGCTGTCCGGGGCCGGCTCGATCAACTGCGACAGACCGTCAGCCATCGACAGCCCCCACACGGGCGAGAGGTTGGCCCGGGTGGCGCGCTGCAGGTCGAGCCGCTCGCTCTTCGGCTTGGGCATGGTGCGCTCGTGGGGCAGGACGTCCCCCTCGCCGGGGGTCGCCAGCTCCAGCGCCCCGATGACGCCGGTCGTCGACCGCCGGCGTCCGGCCTCGTCGTCGAAGGTCATCCGGCAGATGTAGAAGGCCGGCACCGGTTCGGCCTGCAGGATCCCCTCGTCCTTCCAAGCGGCCATGAGGTGGGCGGCCTGGGCGAACCGGTCGCGGTCTGGTTCGTCGGCCGGGAGCTCGACGAGGACGGAGTTGTAGGCGCTGCGGGCGGCCAAGGCGGCGCGCTCCTCCGGGCCGATCACGTCGTAGGGGGGAGCGGCCACCGAATCGAGGTCGATCGACGGGGCGTAGCGGAGACCGCGAAAGGGCTCGAAGCGGGGCACCCACCATCTCTAGCACCCATCCGGCCCGGCCGAGCCCCGGCGCCTGCAAGCATGGGCCGGTGGCTTGGGTAGTGGACCTGGACGGGGTGATCTGGCTGGCCGACCAGCCCATCCCCGGCTCGGCCGAGGCGGTGGCGGCGCTGCGCCAGCGCGGAGTGCGCCTCGTCTTCGTGACCAACAACTCCTCCCTGCGGGTCGCCGACTACGTGGCCAAGCTGGCCGGCATGGGAGTCGATGCCGCCCCGGAGGACGTGCTGACCTCGGCCCAGGCCGCCGCCTCGCTGCTCGAACCGGGGACCTCCGCCGTGGTCTGCGGGGGGCCCGGAGTCACCGAAGCCCTCGAGGAACGCGGCGTCGAGCCCCGCCGCGACGGGCCAGCCGACGCCGTGGTGGTGGGCTGGCACCGCGACTTCGACTTCGCCCGCCTGACGGCGGCCGCCACCGCGGCGCGCGCCGGGGCGCGGCTCATCGGCACCAACCAGGACGCCACCTACCCGACCCCCGACGGCCTGCTGCCGGGCGCCGGCTCGATCCTTGCCGCCGTCGAGGTGGCCGCCGGGGTGGAGGCGACGGTCGCCGGCAAGCCTCATCCTCCGATAATCGAGTTGTTGCGCCAGCGGGCCGGTCCCATCGAACTCGTGGTGGGCGACCGGCTCGACACCGACGGTGCCCTCGCTCGGGCGCTCGACGCCCCGTTCGGCCTGGTGTTGAGCGGCGTGACCCGTCAAGCGCCGGAGGGCTCCGACCAACGGCCCGCTCATGTGGCGGTCGACCTCAGGGCGCTAGCTGCCCAGATCGAACCAGCCCCACGCTGAAGAGCCCGACGGCTCTTTACCGGGGACCCACCAGTCAGTAGCGTTCTTTCATGCCCCAGAACGACATCCTCAGGCGGTATCTGGACGCAGGCGTGGCCTTCACCCAGATGACACGGCAGCGGGCCGAGGAGATAGTGGGCGAGCTGGTTCATGCCGGAGAGGTTCAGCGCGAACAGACCCAGCAGTGGGTGGACGAGCTGGTCGAGCGCAGCCGGCGCAACACCGAGGCGCTGGTGGATCTCATCCGCAGCGAGCTGCGCCAGCAGTTCGGCGACGACTTCACCCGCTTGGAGCAGCGGGTCAATGAGCTCACCGCCCGGGTGGCGCAGGCCACCGAGGGACCGCGCAAGGCGGCCGGGGCGGTCCGCGAGCGGGCCCAGAAGGCGGTGGTGGCCCGGACCGGCAAAGCCGGCGGCAGGGCTGTGACCAAGAAGTCCTCCGGCGCCAAGAAGTCGGGCGGCGCCAAGTCGACGACCGGCAAGGCCACCGCCAGGAAGACAACGGCCAAGAAGACGACGGCCAAGAAGACGACGGCCAAGAAGACCACGGCCAAGAAGTCGGGCGGCGCCAAGTCGACGGCCCGCAAGGCCACCGCCAAGAAGACAACAGCCAAGAAGACCGGCGCGACCAAGGGCGGCGCCTGAGCCAGAGCCGTCGGCGCCGGCTCGACACCGAGCTGGTGCGCCGGGGGCTGGCCCCCAGCCGAGAGGCCGCCGCCCGGGTGATCGCCGAGGGCCGGGTGCTGGTTGGCGGGGCCACCGCCGCGAAGCCCTCTGCGCTCGTATCGCCCGCCGAGCCGGTCGTGCTCGAGGGGCCGGGCCCCCGTTTCGTCAGCCGGGGAGGGGAGAAGCTCGACGCCGCCCTGGTCCGCTTCGGCATCGACGTGGCCGGCCGACGGGTGCTGGACGCTGGCTCGTCGACGGGGGGTTTCACCGACTGCGTGCTGCAGCGGGGCGCGGCGAGTGTCGTCGCCGTCGATGTGGGTAGGGGCCAGCTGCATCCTCGCCTGCGCGACGACCCCCGGGTGAGGGTGCTCGAGGGGGTCAACGTGCGCTCCCTCACCCTCGAGCGGGCGGGAGGCGCCCCGTTCGAGGTGGTGGTGGCCGACCTGTCCTTCATCTCCCTGCGCACGGTCGCCCCGGTGCTGCTCGGCGAGCTGGCCGCCCCCGGCGCCGAGGTGGTGTTTCTGGTGAAGCCCCAGTTCGAGGCGGGCCGGGTGGAGGCGTCGAGAGGGCGGGGCGTCATCCGCCGCCCCGAGGTCTGGCGGGCCGCCGTCGAAGGGGTCGGCTCCGCCGTCGCCGCCGCCGGTGCGGCCATGATTGAGGTCATGGTCTCGCCGCTTCGAGGGGCGGAGGGGAACGTCGAGTTCCTGCTCCACGCCCGGGCCCACGCCCCGGGGCCGGCGGCGGTGCCCGGCCTCGACGCCGCCATCGAGACAGCCGGGGCCGAAGCGTCCGGGGGCGGGTGAGATGGCGACAGTGGTCCTCGTCCTTCATCCCGGGCGCCCCGAGGCGGTCCGCCTCGCCTCCGAGGCCATGCAGTGGCTGGCCGAGCGGGGCCACCAGGTCCGGATGCCGAAAGACGACGCCTCCGCCGCCGGCCTCGAGTCGGTCGAGGCCCTGGCGGAGGACCAGGCGGTGGCGGGAGCCGACCTGGCCGTGAGCCTCGGGGGCGACGGCACCATGCTGCGCACCGTCGGTCTCGCCTCGTCGGCGGAGGTGCCGGTGCTCGGCGTCAATCTGGGCCAGCTCGGTTACCTCACCGCCATCGAGCCGGCCCGGCTCACCGACGCCCTGGCCCGGTTCATGGCCGGCGACCACCACATCGAGGAGCGGCTGTCGCTCGAGGTGGTGGGACCGGCGGGGGAGAAGCTGGTGGCGCTGAACGAGGCGGTGCTGGAGAAGACCGTTCCCGGTCACACCGTCCGGCTGTGCCTGTCGATCTCGGGGGAGCGCTTCATCAGCTACGCCGCTGACGGGCTCATCGTCTCCACCCCGACCGGGTCCACGGCCTACAACCTGTCGGCGCGGGGTCCGATCCTGTCGCCCCGGCTGGCGGCCATCCTCGTCACGCCGGTCTCCCCGCACATGCTGTTCGACCGGAGCCTGGTCCTCGAGTCGGACGAGACGGTGCAGGTCGACGTGATGGAGCCCCGCCCCGCCGTCCTGGTCGTGGACGGCATCGAGGTCGGGGTGCTGGACCCCGGTGACACCGTGCGCTGCCGCCGGGGCGAGCACCCGGCCCGCTTCGTCTCCTTCTCAGACGGCCGGGGCTTCCACTCGATCCTCAAGGCGAAGTTCGGGCTGAGCGACCGCTGATGCTGGCCGAGCTGCGGGTGCGTGACCTCGGGGTCATCTCCGAGCTGTCGTTGGTGCTCGGGCCGGGCATGACCGCCCTGACGGGCGAGACGGGCGCCGGCAAGACCCTGGTGGTCGAGGCCATCGAGCTGCTGACCGGAGGACGGGCCGACCCCGTGCTGGTCAGGCCGGGGGCGGGCGAGGCGGTCGTCGAGGGGCGCTTCGTCACCGGCGAGGACGAGCTCGTCATCTCGCGGGTCGTGCCTGCCGAGGGCCGGTCACGGGCCTACATCGACGGTCGCATGGCGACCTTGTCGGCCCTGGCCGAGGCCACCGAGTCCCTCGTCGACCTGCACGGCCAGCACGCCCACCAGTCGCTGCTGCGCACCGCCGGCCAGCGGGCGGCCCTGGACGCCTTCGCCGGCGTGGACCTGGCCCCCCTGCGCGCCGCCCGGAGCCGGCTGGCGGCCGTCGAGCGGTCCCTTTCCGAGCTGGGCGGCGACGCCCGGGCCCGGGCCCGCGAGATCGATCTGCTCCGGTTCCAGCTCGAGGAGATCGATTCCGCCGCCCTGGCGGAGCCCGACGAGGACGAGACGCTGTCGGCCGAGGAGGATCTCCTGTCCCAGGCCGCCGCCACCCGCGAGGCGGTGATGGCCGCCCACGAGTGGCTCTCGGGGGAGGAAGGGGCGGGGGACCGGCTGGCCTCAGCGTTGGCCGCCGTGTCCGGCCGGCCCGCCGCCGACGCCACCGAGAAGAGGCTGCGGGCGGTGGCGGCGGAGGTGAGCGACCTGGCCGGGGAGCTGCGGGGGCTGGCCGAGTCGGTGGTCGAGGACCCCGAGCGTCTCGACGCCGTCCGCCACCGGCGCCAGCTGCTGCGCGACCTGCGTCGCAAGTACGGCGAGACCCTGGCCGAGGTCATCTCCTTCGCCGAACAGACCCGCCGGAGACTCGAAGAGCTGACCGGCGTCGATGAGGCCGGGGCCCGACTGGAGGCGGAGCGGGAGGCCGCCGCCGCCGAGGTGGCGGCCGAGGCCCGCCGGGTGGCCCAGGCCCGCCGGGGAGCGGCCGCGACCCTCGCCGGCCGAGTCCAGCGCCACCTGGTCGACCTGGCCATGGGGGGCGCCCGGGTGGAGATCGTGGTGGACGGCGAGGACCCGGCCGACGACGTCTCGTTCCTCCTGGCGGCCAACCCCGGCTCGCCGCCGCTGCCGCTGGCCAAGGTGGCCTCCGGCGGTGAGCTGGCCCGGGCGATGCTCGCCGCCCGGCTGGTCCTCTCCCAGGGGCCGCCGGTCCTCGTCTTCGACGAGGTGGACGCCGGTGTGGGCGGGGAGGCGGCGGTGGCGGTGGGCCGGGCGTTGGCCTCCCTCGCTCACGAGCACCAGGTCCTGGTGGTCACCCACCTGCCCCAGGTGGCGGCTTTCGCCGATCACCAGGTGGCGGTGAGCAAGGCGGTGGCCGACGGTCGAACCACCACGGCGGCCGACCGCCTCGACGACGCCGGACGGGTGATCGAGCTGTCGCGGATGCTGGCGGGGCGGCCCGACTCGTCGCGGGCCCGCGACCACGCCCGCGAGCTGCTGACGGCGGCGGCCAAGGAACGGGCTAGGTGAGCGGGCGCTCCCACCACCAGGCCAGGCCGACCAGGCCAGGCCCGGTATGGGCCACCAGGGTGTTTCCGAAGCCGGACAGGAAGCTGGTGGCCGGGCGGATCTCGGATCTGATCCGATCGAGCAGGGCCCGGGCGTCGTCGGCTCCGAGGGAGTGCATGGCGACGACGTGCAGGTCGGCTCCGGGCACCTCGCTGCGTCGCCACTGCGACAACATCCTCTCGAGGGCGGCCTCGCGGCTGAACGCCGGCCGCAGGGGCCGAACCCGGCCGTCGCGCAGCTCGATGAGCGGCTGCACGTTGAAGCGTCGGGCCGCCCACCCCGCCGCCGCCGGGATCCGGCCACCGCGGACCAGATAGTCGAGGGTGCTGAGCGCCCCGACCAGGATCACCTCGCCGAGCGCCCGGCGGGCCGCCGCCTCCACTTGGTCGATGGTCGCCCCGGTCGCCGCCATCCGGGCCGCGGCCAGGGCGATGAGCCCCTCGGCGCCGGCGGCCGTGCAGCTGTCGATGACCCGCACCAGACCGCCGGCCTCTTCGGCTCCCACGAGGGCGGAGCGGTAGGTGCTCGACAGCTCCGACGCCAGGGTTATGACGACGACGCCGTCACCGTCCTGACTGATCTCGATGGCCTTGGCGAAGTCGCCGGGAGACGCTCCGGAGGTGGTGACGCCCTCGTCGAAGCGGGCGATCAGCTCCTCCATGGTGAGGGCCGACTCGGCCACCGGCAGCCCCCCGATGGAGAGGCCCATGGGCACGAGGGTGATGCCGTTGGCCGCCGCCACATCTCGGGGGAGGGCGGAGGCGGTGTCGACCACGACCGCAACGGTCACCGGTGGGCCTGCCCCGCCTTCCCAGGGCTCCACCCGGGCTCGTGCCTGCCGGACCGCATTCTGCGAGGTTAGGCGGCAGCAGCGCCGCAGACGCGCACCGCAGATCAACCGGGTCGGCCCGGCTCCGCGCTACCGTGGGATGACCGACGCAGGAGGACCCTTGGCCAAGCACATCTTCGTGACCGGGGGCGTGGCCAGCTCCCTCGGCAAGGGACTGACCGCCTCGTCGCTGGGTCGACTGCTGCGGGCGCGGGGTCTCCGGGTGACGATGCTGAAGCTCGACCCCTACCTCAACGTCGACCCGGGCACGATGAACCCCGACGAGCACGGGGAGGTCTTCGTCACCGACGACGGGGGAGAGACCGACCTCGACCTCGGCCACTACGAGCGCTTCATCGACGAGCCCCTGACCCGCGACTCCAACGCCACCACCGGCTCGATCTACCGGTCGGTGATCGCCAAGGAGCGCCGGGGTGACTTCCTGGGCCGGACCGTGCAGGTCATCCCGCACATCACCGACGAGATCAAGGAGCGGATCCTCCGCCTGGCTTCCGACGACGTCGACGTGGTGATCACCGAGGTGGGCGGCACGGTCGGCGACATCGAGATCCTCCCGTTCCTCGAGGCCATCCGCCAGTTCCGCAAGGACGTCGGGCGCGACAACGTGTGCTACATCCACCTCACCCTCGTTCCGTTCCTCGGCGGCTCGGGTGAGCAGAAGACCAAGCCCACCCAGCACTCGGTGACCGAGCTGCGCAGCCGGGGCATCCAGCCCGACGTGATCGTGTGCCGCAGCGACCAGCCCATCTCCGACGGCCTCAAGCGCAAGATCTCCATGCTGTGCGACGTGCCGGTGGAGGCCGTCATATCCAACGTGGACGCCCGCAACATCTACGAGATCCCCCTGGTGCTGCACATGGAGGGGCTCGACGAGTACGTGTGCCGGCTGCTGCGTTTCGACGGCGGCGAGGACGACGTGGACCTGTCGCGGTGGGAGTCGATGGTCGAGCGGATCGAAGCGGCTGAACGAACAATCCGGGTGGGCCTGATCGGCAAGTACGAGATCCGCGACGCCTACCTGTCCGTCGCCGAGGCCCTCCGTCACGCCGGCTTCGAGCTCGGGGCCCGGGTGGAGATCGACTGGATCCAGGCCGAGGAGGTGACCGGGCTCCTCGCCGACGGCCGCCTGCGCGACATCGACGCCATGGTGATCCCCGGCGGTTTCGGCGAGCGCGGCATCGAGGGCAAGATCGCCGCGGCCGGCTACGCCCGCGAGAACGGGCTGCCCTGCCTCGGGCTGTGCCTCGGGCTGCAGCTGATGGTGGTGGAGTTCGCCCGCAACGTCGCCGGGTTGGTCGGCGCCAACTCCAGCGAGTTCGACAGCCGGACGCCTCATCCGGTCATCGACCTGATGGACGAGCAGGCCGAGGTGGTGGACAAGGGCGGCACCATGCGGCTCGGCTCCTATGTCGCCGTGCTGAAGGAAGGCTCATCCGTCGCCCGGGCCTACGGCAGCCAGGTGGTGTCGGAGCGCCACCGCCACCGCTTCGAGTTCAACCCCCGGTACCGGCGCCGGCTGGAGACGGCCGGTCTCAGCTGCTCGGGCACCTCGCCCGACGACAAGCTGGTGGAGTTCATCGAGCTGCCCGGGCACCCGTTCTGGGTCGGCACCCAGGCCCACCCCGAGTTCAAGAGCCGTCCGGACCGGCCCCACCCGCTGTTCCGCGAGCTGCTGGCGGCGGCCATCGGCCGCGGCGGGCCGGCCCCGGCCCGGGCCGCTGAGCCGGCCGACGTTGACCAGCTCGTTCCGTAAGCTCGAGGAGTCCGAGCGTCACCGGGGACCGGTGGTCTCCGTCCGCCACGCCACCTTCTCCGCCCCCGACGGCTCCACCTTCGAACGCGAGATCGTGCGGCACCCCGGCGCCGTGGTGGTGGTGCCGGTCGAGACCAGTGAGGGCGCCGCTCGGGCCCTGCTCGTGCGCCAGTACCGGGCCGCCATCGATGGCGAGCTGCTCGAGCTGCCCGCCGGCAAACGCGATGTCGCCGGCGAGGACCCGGCCGCCACCGCCGAACGTGAGCTGGTCGAGGAGGTCGGCGTGCGCGCCGGGCGCGTCACCAAGCTGGCCGAGTTCTACAACTCGCCCGGGTTCACCGACGAGCACTCCATCCTCTACCTGGCCGAGGACCTGAGCCCGTGCGCCAACGACGCCCAGGGCATCGAGGAAGAGCACATGACGGTGGTGGCCGTGGACCTCGACCGGGTCCCTGAGCTGATCGCCAGCGGCGAGATATCCGACGCCAAGACCATCATCGGGCTCTGCCTCGCCCGCGAAGCGCTCAACCGTTGATCGTCGGGGTCCCCACCGAGGTAAAGACGGCCGAGAGCCGGGTGGCGATGACCCCGGACGGCGTGCGCGAGCTGACCGCCCACGGCCACACCGTGCTGATCGAGCAAGGAGCGGGGGAGGGCTCCTCGATCGACGACGGCGCTTTCGTCCGGGCCGGGGCCCGGACTGTCGATCGTGACGAGGCCTGGTCCGCCCAGCTGGTGGTCAAGGTCAAAGAGCCCCAGCCCGACGAGTTCGGGTTCCTCCGGCCCGACCTGACCCTGTTCACCTACCTGCATCTGGCCGCTTACCCGGAGGTGGCCGACGCCCTCATGGGGGCCGGCACCACTGCCGTGGCCTACGAGACCGTCCAGCAGGCCGACGGCCGGCTTCCGTTGCTGGCGCCCATGAGCGAGGTCGCCGGGCGCATGGCCCCCCAGGTCGGCGCCCACTTCCTCGAGCGGTCCGCCGGCGGCAGGGGAGTGCTGCTCGGCGGAGCCCCCGGGGTGCGGCCCGCCCGGGTCGTCGTCCTCGGCGCCGGCAACGTCGGATGGAACGCGGCGTGGATCGCCCAGGGCATGGAGGCGGAGGTGATCCTCCTCGACCGCGACCTCGACCGACTGCGGTGGGTGGACCAGATCCACCGCGGCCGCATCATGACCCTGGCGTCCAACCTCGGCGCGGTCGAGTGGGCCGTGACCCACGCCGACCTGCTGATCGGCGCCGTGCTGGTGGCCGGGGGCAGGGCCCCCACCCTCGTCACCGAGGAGATGGTCGCCGGCATGCGTCCCGGGTCGGTCATCGTCGACATCGCCATCGACCAGGGAGGCTGCGTCGCCACCTCCCGCGAGACCACCCACACCGAGCCGGTCTACGTGGACCACGGGGTGGTGCACTACGCCGTCGGCAACATGCCGGGCGCCGTCCCCCACACCTCGACCTACGCCTTGACCAACGCCACCCTCCACTACGTCCTCGAGATCGCCGAGCGGGGGGCCGCCGAGGCGGTGCGGGGTGACCCGTCGTTGGCCAAGGGGCTCACGACCCACGGGGGGCGGTTGACGAACGCCGCCGTCGGCGAGGCCCTGGGCCGCCCGTCGGTCGACCCGGGCCACGCCCTCGACTGACGTTGAGGACGCTGTCCCCCGAAGCCGAGGAGTTCCTGACCTGGCTGGCGGTGGAGCGGGGCCGATCGGCCAACACCCTCGCCGCCTACCGGCGCGACCTGACCGCCTACGAGGACTACCTCAAGCAACGGGGGCTCGGGCTGGCGCAGGTGGAGGAGGCGGTGGTCGAGGACTACGTGGGCGCTCTACGGGCCTCGGGACGCAAGCCGGCGTCGGTCGCCCGGGCGCTGGTGGCGGTGCGCAGCCTCCACCGGTTCTGCGTCGAGGAGGGCACGGCGGTGGCCGACCCCACCGGAGAGGTGGGCGCGCCCAAAGTCCCCCAGGGCCTGCCCAAGGCCCTGACCGAGGAGGAGGTCGGCTCCCTCCTCGGGGCGGTGGCCGGCGAGGACCCTCTGGCCCGGCGCGACCGGGCCATCCTCGAGCTGCTCTACGGCACCGGCATGCGCATCTCGGAGCTGGTCGGCCTGTCGGTGGGCGACCTCGCTCTCGACGAGGGTCTCCTCCGGGCGTTCGGCAAGGGGGCCAAGGAGCGGCTGGTACCCGTTGGCAGCTACGCCCGCCGCGCCCTCGAGGAGTGGTTGGGGCCCGGTGGTCGCCCCCAGCTCGTGCCCCGCCGTTGGGCCCGCCGGGGTGACGCCGAGGCGGTGTTCCTGAACGCCCGCGGCGGACGCCTCACCCGCCAGGGGGCGTGGGGGATCGTCCGTCACCACGGCGAGCGGGTCGGCCTGGCCGACCGCCTGACCCCCCATGTACTCCGCCACTCCTGCGCCACCCACATGCTGGATAACGGGGCCGACATCCGGGTGGTGCAGGAGCTGTTGGGCCACGCCTCCATCGCCACCACTCAGGTGTACACACGGGTGTCTCCCGAGCGTCTGGTCCGGGTGTACGAGTCCGCCCACCCGCGCGCTCGGGGACGATGGGACAGGTAGGCTTCCGCTGTGTCCAGCGACGCAGTGACCTCCGAGGCGCGCGCCCAGCTCGAACAAGAGCGGGCCGACCTGCGCCAGAAGCTGGCCGAGCTGGGCCACGGAACCGAAGGTGGTCTCACCTACGATCCGAACTTCGCCGACTCCAGCCAGGTGACCGCCGAGCGCGGTGAGGCGGAGGCGCTGGCGACCAAGCTCGAAGAGACCCTGGCCGAGGTGGAGAACGCCCTCGACAAGATCGAGCGGGGCACCTACGGCAACTGCGAGGACTGCGGCAAGCCGATCGCCGCGGCCCGGCTCGAGGCCAAGCCCGCCGCCCGCTACTGCATCGACTGCGCCTCGAAGCGCTGATCGGTCGCCGGCCATGAGCGCCTGGCCGTCGCCCACCGAGCCCCCGCCCGGGCGCCGCCCCCCGGACCGGTCGAGGACGATCCTCTACGCCCTGGCCGCCCTGCTGGTCTACCTGGCCATCCGCAAGCAGGTGCTCACCAGCACGTCGTTGCTCTTCTTCTTGGCCCTGGTGCCCTCGGTCATCCTCCACGAGGTCTCCCACGGGGCGGTCGCCTACCTGTTCGGCGACGACACCGCCCAGCGGGCCGGCCGCCTCAGCCTCAACCCCATCCGCCACGTCGACCTGTTCGGCACCATCATCCTGCCCGCCCTCCTGGTCCTGACGGCCGGGGTGGGCTTCGGCTACGCCAAGCCGGTGCCGGTGAACGTGCGCCGGCTGCGCAACCCCCGCGATCAGGGGCTGGTCGTCGCCCTCGTGGGGCCGGCGGTCAACATCGTCATCGCCGCCCTGTCCGGGCTGGCCCTGCGGGTGGTGGCGCCGGCCGGCACCATCCCGCCCGCCGGCTTCCTGCCCCAGCCGATGGGGTGGCGCTTCGTCTACCTGCTCGGGCTGGCCAACGTGATCCTGGCCGCCTTCAACCTCATCCCCATCCCGCCCCTCGACGGGTCGGCCGTGGTGGAGCGACTCCTGCCCCGGGCGTGGTGGCCCCGGTACCTGCAGTTCCGCCGCTACTCCATCTTCCTGCTGCTGTTCATCCTTTTGGCCGTGCCCCAGATCCGCAACGGCGCCTTCGACCGGGCCATCCGGCTGTGGACCCACCTGCTGGGCACCGGCACGACCCTGTGACCGGCCGGTGACCGGGTCGCCCGCTCGCACCGCCGTCCATCTCGCCCGTCGCTTCTTCGGCTCCCTGAGCCCGGCGGCCCCCCGGGCCGACGACGAGGCCTGGGCCCGGTCCCAGCTCCTGCACGGGGAGGCCCGGCTGTGGTCGGCCATGGCCCCGGCCGACCGGCGCCATGCCGCCGGGGTGGCCCGCCGGGTGGCGGCCGCCCTCGGCTCCGACGCCACCCGCCCCATCGTCGCCGCCGCCCTGCTCCACGACGTGGGCAAGATCGACGCCGGGCTCGGCACCGCCGGCCGGGTGGTGGCCACCGTCGCCGGCCTCGCCGGCGGAATCGAGCGGGCCGAGGAGTGGGCCGGTCGACCGGGGCCGGTCGGCCGGGTCGGCCGCTACCTCCGCCACCCCCAGATCGGCGCCGACCTGCTCCGCCAGGCCGGCAGCGACCCTCTCACGGTGGCGTGGGCGGCCGAGCATCACCGCCCGGCGGCCCGCTGGACGCTGCCGCCCCGGGTCGCCGACGCCCTCAAGTCAGCCGACGACGACTAGCGCAGCGGCTCGAGCAGCCCGACGGCCCGGCGGGCCCGGGCCACCGTCTCGGCCGCCACCTTGCCGGCCCGGGCGGCGCCTTCGGCCAGGACGGACTCGACGAAGGACGGGTCGGCGCACACCTCGCGGTAGCGGTCCTGGACGGGCCGGAGCATCTCGACCACGGCGGCGGCGGTGTCCGCCTTGAGCGGCCCGTACTGGGTGTAGCGGGCGGCCAGGGCGGTGGGGTCCTCGTTGGTGGCGGCGGAGAGGATGGCGAGCAGGTTGGAGACACCCGGCTTGTTCTCGGGGTCGAAGACCACGTCCGTGCCCGGGTCGGTGACCGCCCGGCGGATCTTGCGCTCGATGGCGGCGGGCTCGTCGGCCAGGTACACCAGGCCGGCGTCGGTGCCGGTGGTCTTGGACATCTTGCGCTCCGGGGCCTGCAGGTCCATCACCCGGGCGGCCACCCGGGGGATGGCGGCGTCGGGCACGACGAAGGTGTCCCCGTAGCGGGCGTTGAAGCGCTGGGCCACGTTGCGGGCCAGCTCGAGGTGCTGGCGCTGGTCGTCGCCGACGGGCACCCGGTCGGCGTCGTACAGGAGGATGTCGGCGGCCATGAGGACCGGGTAGGTGAACAGGCCGACCCGGACCGACTCCTGGCCCCCGCTCTTGTCCTTGAACTGCGTCATGCGCCGCAGCTCGCCGTAGGTGGCGGTGCACTCGAGGATCCAGGACAGCTCGGTGTGCTCGGGCAGGTGGCTCTGGACGAAGATCGTGCACACCCGCGGGTCGAGGCCGGCGGCGAGGAGCCAGCGGGTCATGTCGAGGGTGCGCTCGCGCAGCCGGGACGGGTCGTGGTCGAGGGTCAGGGCGTGCAGGTCGACGATGCAGTAATAGGCGTCGTGCTCGTGCTGGTCGGCCACCCAGTTGCGGAAGGCGCCCAGGTAGTTGCCGAGATGCACGTCACCGGAGGGCTGGACGCCCGACAGCACCCTGGACACCGCCCCATGCTATGCGCCAACTTCGGCCACCCCGCCGGTATTCTCGACGGCGTGGCCTACGAAGTTTCGACCGAGGTCTTCGCCGGGCCCTTTGACCTGCTGCTGCAGCTGATCACCGCCGACCAGGTGGACCTGTACGAGGTCTCCATCAGCCGGATCGTCGACGCCTACCTGGCCGAGCTCGCCCGGATGGAGACCCTCGACCTCGACATCGCCACCGAGTTCCTGCTCATTGCGGCCACGCTGGTGGAGCTGAAGAGCCGCCGGCTGCTGCCGGGCGACGACGACGTCGACCTCGACGAGGAGCTGGCCCTCTGGGAGGAGCGCGACCTCCTCCTCGCCCGCCTGCTCGAGTGCAAGACGTTCAAGGACGTCGCCCGCGAGCTGGCCCGGATGGCCGAGGACGCCGGCCGGTCTCACCCCCGCACCGCCGGCCCCGACGAGCGGTTCCTGGCGGTGGCGCCGGATCTGCTGGCCGGGGTGACCCCCGAGAAGCTGCGCCAGGCCTTCCTGAGGGCGGTCGCCCCCAAGCCCACGCCCCGAATCGATCTCGACCACGTGGCGCCGATCCGGGCCAGCGTCCAGGACGCGGTGGAGGAGCTGGTCGACGAGCTGCCCCGGGTGGGTGTCATCACCTTCCGTCGCCTGACCCTCGGCCTGGTCGAGAAGCTGGCGGTGATCGTCCGGTTCCTCGCCCTGCTCGAGCTGTACAAGCGGGGGATGGTGGACCTCGAACAGCGCGACCGGCTGGGCGAGCTGCGCATCACCTGGCTGGGCGCCGACGCCGCCCTGCTGGCCGACCTGCCCGTCGAGGAGTACCAGGGCTGATGGCCAGCGACACCCGCCGGGCCCTCGAGGCGGTGCTGATGGCCGCCGACGAGCCGGTTCCGCCCCGGCTGCTGGCCGAGCTCCTCGAGGTGTCGGCGGACACGATCGACCAGCTGTGCGCCGAGCTGGCCGCCGAGTACGAGGCCGACCACCGGGGGTTCGTGCTGGCCCGGGTGGCCGGCGGCTACCGCTACCAGACCCACCCCGACCTCGACCCCTACGTCGAGCGCCTGGTCCTCGAGGGCCAGTCGGCCCGGCTGTCGGCCGCCGCCCTCGAGACGCTGGCGATCATCTGCTACAAGCAGCCGGTCTCGAAGGGCCAGGTGGCCTCGATCCGGGGGGTGAACGTCGACGGAGTCGTGCGCACCCTCCAGCAGCGCGGCTACATCGAGCCGATCGGCCACGACCCCGGCCCCGGTCAGGCCACCTTGTACGGGACCACCCGGATGTTCCTCGAGAAGCTCGGCGTCGACAGCCTCGAGGACCTTCCGGCGGTGGGCGACTTCGTTCCCGGCCCGGAGGTGGTCGAGGCGCTCGAGCAGGGGCTGCGCCCCGAGGCTTGACGGAGGGGGAGCGCCTCCAGAAGGTCCTCGCCCGGGTGGGGCTGGCCAGCCGCCGGGCGTGCGAGGAGCTCATCGAAGCCGGTCGGGTGACGGTCAACGGGGAGGTGGCCCACCTCGGCCAGCGGGTCGACCCGTCCCGCGACGAGGTGACGGTCGACGGGGCCCGGGTGCCGGTCGCGCCGGGTCTCGTCTACTACCTGCTGAACAAGCCGGCGGGCGTGGTCACCACCGCGTCGGACCCGCAGGGCCGTCCCACCGTCGTCGACCTGGTGCCCGACGAGCCCCGGGTCTTCCCCGTCGGTCGCCTCGACGCCGACAGTGAGGGCCTCATCCTCCTGACCAACGACGGGTCGCTGGCCCACCGCCTGGCCCACCCCAGCTTCGGCGTCGAGAAGGAGTATCTGGTGGAGGTGGAGGGCCGGCCGGCCGCCGGGGCCATCCGCCGCCTGCGCGAGGGTGTCGACCTCGACGACGGGCGGACGGCTCCGGCTCGGGTGTCGATCGTGGCGCCCGGAGCCCTGCGGGTGGTCATCCACGAGGGACGCAACCGCCAGGTCCGCCGCATGTGCGAGGCCGTCGGACATCCGGTCATCCGGCTGGTCCGGGCCCGGATCGGTCCGCTGGCCGACCGGGGGCTGCGCCCGGGCCAGTGGCGGACGTTGACCCCGGCGGAGGTGCGCCGCCTCGAGACGGCGGTGGCAGCACCCCGACCGGCGCCCCGACCGGCGCCGCCGCCGAGGGGGAGGCGGGCGCCCCGGCCTCCCGGGGCGGGGGACGCCCGTTAGTAGGCTCGGGACCAAATGTCGCCAGCCTTGAGGGCGGTGCGCGGCGCCACCACGTTGGACGCCGACACCGAGGAGCAGGTCACCAAGCGGGTCCAGGAGCTGGTCACCGCCATGCTCGAGCGCAACTCGCTGCGCCGTTCCGACCTGGTCAGCGTGCTGTTCACAGCCACGGCCGACATCACCAGCAAGTATCCGGCCACCGCCGCCCGGGCTCTGGGGCTCGACGACGTGCCCCTGATGGGCGCCCAAGAGCTGTCGGTCAAGGGGGGCCTGGCCCGCTGCGTGCGGGTGATGATGCACGTGGAGACCGACCTGGGTCGCCACGAGGTGCGACACGTCTACCTGCACGGGGCCCAGAGCCTTCGCGATGACCTCCCCGGATGATCTCGCCGGCCGGGCCGCCGTCGTCGGAACCGGCCTGATCGGCGGCTCGATCGGCCTGGCCCTGCGGGCCCGGGGCTGGCATGTCGTCGGCTCCGACGCCGACCCGGCGGTGGCGGACCGGGCTCTCGCCCTCGGCGCCCTGGACGAGGTGGGCGACGCCCCCGACGCCGAGATCACCTTCGTCGCCACGCCCGTGGCGGCGGTCGCCGACGCCGCCCGACCGGCTCTGGCCGCGGGGGGAATCGTCACCGACGTCGGCAGCGTCAAGGCATCCATCGTCGAGGCCGTCGACCATCCCCGCTTCGTCGGGGGCCACCCGATGGCCGGCTCGGAGCAGCTCGGCGTGGACGGGGCCGACGCCGCCCTGTTCGAGGGGGCGACGTGGGTGCTCACCCCGACGGCGGACACCGACCCCGACGCCTACGCCCGGCTGCGCACCGTGCTCACCTCCCTCGGGGCCAACGTCGTCGCCGTTTCGCCCGCCGACCACGACGAGCTGGTGGCGGTGGTGTCCCACGTGCCCCATCTGACGGCCGCCGCCCTCATGGCCCTGGCCGCCGAGGGGGCGACGGAGCACGCGTCGCTGCTGCGGCTGGCCGCCGGCGGCTTTCGCGACATGACCCGGATCGCCGCCGGCCATCCCGGCATCTGGCCCGACATCTGCGCCGAGAACCGCGAGGCCATCATCGAGGGTCTCGACCGGCTCGGCTCCTCCCTCGGCCGGTTGCGGGCCCTGGTCGACAAAGGCGACCGCGAGGGCCTGCTGGAGCTGCTGGAGGCGGCTCACGTGGCCCGGCGCAACCTCCCCGCCGGCGTGTCCCGCCCCGAGGACCTGACCGAGCTGCGGGTGCCGGTGCAGGACCGGCCCGGGGCCCTGGCCGAGGTCACCACGCTGGCCAGCGAGCTCGGGGTGAACATCGAGGATCTCACCATCGCCCACACGGCCGAAGGCAAGCGGGGCATCCTGCTGGTCGTCGTCGATGCCCGCTCGGCGGACCTGATGCGCGGCGCCCTTCTCGCCCGGGGCTTCCGGCCCTCGGCCCAGCCGCTGTGACCGGCGCCCGCTTCAGCGTCGACGGGCCCACCCCGCTGCGGGGCCGGGTCCGGGTCCCCGGCGACAAGTCGATCTCGCACCGGGCGCTGATGCTGGCGGCCAAGGCCGAGGGGGTCTCCACCATCCGGGGCCTCTCCGAGGGCGACGACGTGGCCCGCACGGCGGCGGCGGTGGCGGCCATGGGGGCCGAGCTCGACGGCGACACGGTCGCCGGCGGCTCCAGCCGGTTGCACGAGCCCGACGCGGTGGTCGACGTGGGCAACTCGGGCACCGGCATCCGCCTTCTGGCCGGCCTGTGCTCCGGGTTCCCCTGGATGACGGTCCTCACCGGCGACGCGTCGGTCAGCAGCCGGCCCATGGACCGCATCGCCGGTCCCCTGCGCCAGATGGGAGCCAGCGTCGACGGCCGCCAGGGTGGCCGGCTGCCGCCGCTCGCCGTGCGGGGCGGACGGCTGCGGGGCATCGACTTCGCCCCTCCGGTGGCCAGCGCCCAGGTGAAGTCGGCGGTCCTGCTGGCCGGGCTCGAGGCCGAGGGGGAGACGGTGGTGCGCGAGCGGCTGGCCACCCGCTCCCACACCGAGGAGATGCTGCGCGACGCCGGCGCCGACATCAGCGTGCACCGGGTCGGCCGCGGCCTGGTGGTCAGGCTGAAGCCGTCGCGGCTGCGGCCGTTCACCATCGACGTGCCCGGTGACCCCTCTCAGGCCGCCTTCTGGGTGGTGGCCGCCTGCCTGGTGCCCGGCTCCGACGTGGTGGCCGAGGGCGTCTACGTGGGCCCGGGCCGGTCCGGCTTCCTCGACGTGCTCGAGCGGATGGGGGCTGACGTCGACCTCGAGAACCGGCGCGGTGAGGTGGCCGACGTCCACGCCCGTCACTCGGCGCTGCGGGGCACGGTCGTGGCGGCCGAGGAGTACCCCGGGGTCCAGGACGAGATACCGGTGCTGGCGGTGGCGGCCGCCCTGGCCGAGGGATCGACCGAGTTCCGCGGCGCCGCTGAGCTGCGGGTCAAAGAGACGGATCGGATCGCCACCATCTGCTCGGAGCTCGGCTCCCTGGGGGCCCGCATCGAGCCCGGCCGCGACAGCCTCGTCGTCCACGGCGGCGGCCCCCTCGAAGGGGGCTCGGCCCGCTCGCACGGCGATCACCGCATCGCCATGGCCCTGGCCGTGGCCGGCCTGGCCGCCAAGGGGAGGACCGACATCGAGGGGTGGGAGGCGGTGGGGACGAGCTATCCCGCCTTCGGCGACCACCTGGCCGACCTGGCGGGGTGACGGTTTTGGCCCTGATCGCCATCGACGGCCCGGGGGGGTCGGGCAAGTCCACCGTGGCCCGGGCCGTGGCCGCCCGCCTCGGTCTCGCCCATCTCGACACCGGGGCGATGTACCGGGCCGTCGCCTACGCCGCCCTCCGCCACAACCTCGACCCCGGTGACGGGGCCGCCCTCGGTCAGCTGGCCGGGCGGATGTCCCTCGAGGTCGGCGAGCGGGTGGTGGTCGACGGGGAGGACGCCACCGCCGCCATTCGGGGCCCCGACGTCACCCGAGTCGTCTCCCAGGTGTCGGCCCATCCCGAGGTCCGCGCCGAGATGGTGCGCCGCCAGCGGGCGTGGGCCGAGGGCCACGGGGGAGGGGTGGTCGAGGGCCGCGACATCGGAACGGTGGTGTTCCCCCACGCCGACCTCAAGGTCTTCCTCACCGCCTCCGACGAGGAGCGGGCCCGCCGGCGGGCCGCCGATCTCGGGACGGCCGACCGGGGCCGGGTCGCGGCCGAGCTGGCCGTGCGCGACCGCCTCGACTCCACCCGGGCCGTGTCCCCCCTTGCCGTGGCGGACGGGGCGTTGGTGATAGACACCACCGCCCGCCCGGTCGACGATGTGGTCGAGGAGGTGGTGGCCAAGCTGTGAGACCGGATCTGCTCTTCTACCGCTTCGCCCGTTCCCTGCTGGTCGGCGCCTGTCGCCTGTGGCTGCGGATGAGCTTCGAAGGCCTGGAGAACATCCCCGACTCGGGCCCTTTCATCCTCGCCCCGGTGCACCGCTCCAACATCGACACCGTCATCGCCGCCGGGGTCACCCGCCGGCGCATGCGGTTCATGGGCAAGGACTCGCTGTGGAAGTACCGGTTCCCCGGGGCCGTGTTCAGCGCCCTCGGGGGCTTCCCGGTCCACCGCGGTAGTGCTGACCGCGAGGCGCTGCGCCGCTGCATCGAGGTGATCGAGGGTGGCGAACCGCTGGTCGTGTTCCCCGAGGGCACCCGGCGGTCGGGGCCGCTGGTGCAGCCGCTGTTCGAGGGGGCCTCATACATCGCCGCCCGGACCGGCGTGCCGATCGTGCCCGTCGGCATCGGGGGCTCGGAGGCGGCCATGCCCCGGGGTTCGAAGATGATCCACCCGGTGAAGGTCCACGTCATCGTGGGCAAGGCCATGGACGCTCCCACCGGTGACCGGGGCCGGGCGTCGCGCCGGGCCGTCCACGACACGACCGAAGCGCTGCACTCCGAGCTGCAACGCCTCTTCGACCTGGCCCAGGCCCGGGTGGGGGCCTGAGAGACCCAGAGCCGAGGCCGGGCGGCGGGGCCGGCGCTACAGGCTGTGGGGCTTGGAGAACACCTCGCGCACCATCGGCTCGAAGTGCTCCAGGGGCAGGGTGTCGTAGGACGGGTCGAACGCCTTCTGGTCCCACTCGTCGGCGAACTTCTCGCCGAGGGAGAACCACTCGGCGCCCGTGTACTTGTCGCGGGCGTTGGCGTCGCCGCCGAAGTGGTGGTAGTAGTGCCGGCCCTGGAAGTCCTGGTGGGTGCGGATGACCTGGTACACCTCGTCGCGCACGTAGGGCTTGATGATCTCGGCGGCGATGGCCGGGTGGTTGGGCACGCTGATCGCCTTGCCGATGTCGTGGCACAGGGCGGCCACCACCATCTCCTGGTCGGCCCCGGCCCGCTCGGCGAGGGTGGCCGTCTGCAGGCAGTGGGTGAGCTGGTCGGTCGAGAAGCCGTCGACGATGTCGCCCAGCGAGCGGAGCAGGCCGAGCACCCGTTCGGCCACCCGGCCCTGGTTCTTCATGGTCTCGGCCCCGATCACCGCCCACTGCTCGGCGGTGGATACGTCCATGCTGGTGAAGCTGGAAACGGTGTCCGTCATAACCCCATTGTCGCGCCGTCGACGAGGGGGCCGTCGAGGGCGTGCAGAACCTGGCTGGCCGACAGGGCCCGGTCCTCGGCGGGCGTGGTCGGCGGCGGGGGAGCGCCGACCGCCAGCGAGGCGGCGGCGACCACGGCCCGGACCAGCTCGCGCAGCTCGCGGGGCGGCGGGAAGTACTCCTCCTCGTCGATCACCGCCACCCGCTCGGGGGGGATCCGCGGCGCCAGCCGCTGGATGACCGCCTCGACCAGCTCCTCGGGCGCCGAGGCCCCGGCGGTGACCGCCACCGTGCCGGACAGGTCGTCGGGGACCTCGTCGGGGCCGTCCACCCGGTAGACCCGGGGACAGCCCGCCGCCCGGGCCACCTTGGTCAGGGCCACGGTGTTGGAGGAGTTCTCCGAGCCGATGACGACCACGGCGTCGGCGGTGCCGGCCACCGCCTTCAGGGCGGTCTGGCGGTTGGTGGTGGCGAAGCACAGGTCGGAGCGCCCCGGCATCCACAGGTCGGGGAAGCGGCGCCGGGCGGCGTCCACCACCCCGGACCACTCGTCGTGGCTCAGGGTGGTCTGGGCCAGCAGGGCCACCGGGGTGCCCGGGTCGGCCAGGTCCTCCACGTCGTCCTCGGTCTCGACCAGCCGGACGGCGGCCGGGGCCTCGGCCATGGTGCCGACGGCCTCCTCGTGGCCCTCGTGGCCCACGTAGAGGACGGTGTAGCCCTTGCCGGCCCTGGTCTTCACCTCGTGATGGACCTTGGTGACCAGCGGGCACACCGCGTTGACCACCACTCCTCCGCCCCGGCGGGCCGCCTCGACCACTTCCGGCGCCGAGCCGTGGGCCGACAGCATGAGCGGGGCGCCGGGGGGCACCTCGGCCACCTCGTCGACGAAGACCACGCCCAGGCGGCGGAACCGGTCCACGACCAGCTGGTTGTGGACGATCTCGTGGTAGCAGTAGACGGGGGGCTCGAAGACCCGGACCATCCACGCCAGGGCCTTGATGGCCATCTCCACTCCGGCGCAAAAGCCGCGGGGCTCGGCCAGCAGCACCCGGTCCACGCCCACCCGGCCAGGCTACCGGCCGCCCGGTCGTATCCTTTCCCCATGTCGCTACCCAGGGTGGCGGCCGTTGACGAGGGCTCGCCGGCCCACCGGGCCGGCCTCCAACCCGGGGACGAGATCCTTTCCATCAACGGTCGGGTCCCCCGCGACGTCATCCAATACCGGCTTCTGGTCGATGAGGCCGAGGTGGACCTCGAGCTGCGCCGCGGCGGGCTCGAGACGGCGGCACGCGTCTCGAAGTCAGACGGGGAGCCGCTGGGGGCGGAGATCACCTCGGCCCTGTTCGACCAGGTCCGCACGTGCGACAACCACTGCGAGTTCTGCTTCATCTACCAGCTGCCCAAAGGCCTGCGCCCCAGCCTGTACATGAAGGACGACGACTACCGGCTGTCCTTCCTGTACGGGAACTTCACCACCCTCACCCGCTTCACCGAAGCCGACCTCGAGCGGGTGGTGACCGAGGGGCTGTCGCCCCTGTTCGTGAGCATCCACGCCACCGACCCCGAGGTGCGGGCCCGCCTGCTGCGCAACCGGCGGGGCGCCACCAGCCTGCGGTGGCTGCGGGCTTTGCTCGACCACGGCATCGAGGTGCACGGACAGCTCGTCGTGTGCCCCGGTGTCAACGACGGCGAGGTGCTGGCCGCCACCCTGTCCGGCATCCTCGACCAGTATCCCGAGCTGGCCAGCGCGGCTGCCGTTCCCCTCGGTGTCAGCCGCCACTCGACCGAGCCGTCGCTGCGCCCCCACACCACCGAAGAAGCGGCCGCCGTGGTCGACCTGGTCGAGGAGTGGCAGGAGACGTTCCTGTCCTGCCTCGGGCGCCGGCTGGTGTTCGTCGCCGACGAGTACTACCTGCTCGCCGGGCGCCCGCTGCCCCCGCCCGACGCCTACGAGGGCTTCCCCCAGCACGAGAACGGCATCGGCATCGCCGCCGCCTTCCGGGCCGCCTTCGTCGGCGCGACCGCCGCCCACGGGGTCCGGCCCGGGTTCTTCGCGTGGGTCGACGGCGCCCCGGCCGCCGGCTACCGGGCGACCCGGTCGGCCGAGACCCGGGTGGCCCTGAGAGCCCGGCCCGGCGCCCCGGTCGCCGTCCTGACCGGTCGGTACGGGGCGGCCGTGCTCGGCCCCCTTCTCGCCGGCCGGGCCCGGGTGATCACCGTCGAGAACCGCTTCTTCGGAGGCAACGTCGGCGTGGCCGGCCTCATGGTCGGCGAGGACGTCGCCGTCACCCTCAGCCAGGAGCCGCCCGGCCACCGCTACCTGCTGCCCGACGTCTGCCTGTCGGGCGGCCGGTTCCTCGACGGGATGGCGGTAGAGGACCTTCCCCGCCCGGTCGAGGTGGTGGCCACCGACGGGGCCTCGCTGCGCCGGGCCCTCGAGGTCGTCCGATGACGGCGGTGGCCGACCATCCCCCGGTGCGCCGCCCGGTGGTGGCCCTCGTCGGGCGGCCCAACGTGGGCAAGTCGACCCTGCTCAACCGCATAGTGGGCCGGCGCGAGGCCATCGTCGAAGAGCGGCCCGGCGTCACCCGCGACCGCAAGGTCGTCGAAGGGGAGTGGGCGGGGCGGGTCTTCGACGTGGTCGACACCGGTGGGTGGCTGGCCGGCGGCGGCCGCCTCGAGCAGCAGGTGAGCGCCCAGGCCGAGCGGGCCATCGCCCAGGCCGACGTGGTCCTGCTGGTCGTCGACGCCGCCGTCGGGGTGACCGAGGAGGACGAACAGGTGGCCGGTCTCCTGCGCCGGTCGGGCCGGCCGGTGCTGGTGGTGGCCAACAAGGTCGACTCCGACACCCGTGAGCCCGACGTGTGGGAGTTCACCCGGCTGGGGCTGGGCGACCCCTGGCCGGTCAGCGCCCTGCACGGGCGGGGCTCGGGCGACCTGCTCGACCAGGTGGTGAGCCGGCTCCCCGCAGAGCCGGAGCCGGCGGCGCCCGCCGACCAGGAAGAGGAAGGGCCGGGCTGCCCGGCGGTCGCCATCGTGGGCCGGCCCAACGTGGGCAAGTCCACCCTGTTCAACCGCCTCATCGGCGAGGACCGCTCGGTCACCCACGACATGCCGGGCACCACCCGCGACGCCATCGACACCGTCGTCGAGACCGACGAAGGCCCCGTCCGGTTCGTCGACACCGCCGGGCTGCGCCGCCGGGCCCGGGCCGGGGAGGCGACCGAGTACTACTCGCTGGTCCGGGCGCTCAAGGCCATCGACCGGGCCGACACCGCCCTCCTCGTGATCGACGCCACCGAGGGGGTAACCCACCAGGACCAGCGCCTGGCCGAACGGGTCGACGCCGCCGGCAGCCCGATCGTGATCGTGCTGAACAAGTGGGAGACCCTCGACGCCGACGCCCGGGCCAACGTCATCGCCCAGGTGGCCGACCGCCTGTCGTTCCTCGGCTACGCGCCCGTCCTCAAGGTGAGCGCCCTCACCGGTCTCGGCGTCCACAAGCTGCTGCCGGCTCTGCGCCAAGCGGTGACCGAATACCACCGGCGGGTGCCGACCGCCGAGCTGAACCGGGCCGTCCAGGCCGCCCAGGCCGCCCACCCGGCGCCGGGGTCGCGGATCCTGTACGCCACCCAGGGCGCGGTCGACCCCCCGACCTTCACCGTGTTCGCCACCCGCACCCTGCCGCCCACCTATCTGCGCTATCTCGAGCGTCGGATCCGTGAGCATTTCGGGTTCGGGCCGACACCCCTGAAGATCCGGGTGAGAAGGAGATCCTCGTGAGTCGGCAGCTTGGCCCGCCTCAGGCGGGCCATTAGGTTCGGGTCGCCATGGTCGAACGGGCGGTACTGGCCGCGGTCAGCGCCGGTTGCCTGGTGGCCGCCTGGATGTGGGGGCGGTCGAGCCGTCGCCTGCAGCGGGCCATGCGCCGCATCGAGCAGGCCTCGGGCGCCGGGGCCGACGCCGCCGCCCTGGCCCGGGCCGCCTTCAACAAGGAGACCCACACCGCCCTGCTGTACGCCGTGCTCGCCATCGGCGCCACCCTCATCCTCGTGCTGGGTCGCAGCCTCTACTACATCCCGTTCCTCCTGGTGTTCGCCCCGATCGGCGTCTCGTTCCGCTACGCCTCGCGGTTCCTCGCCGCGGCGCGCCTGGCCGAGGAGCGCTCGGTCATCGAGCGGCGGGCCGAGGAGGTCCTGGCCCAGGAGCAGCTGGCCCCCATGCGGTGGTCGGCCCGGCTCGCCCCCGAGCAGCTGCCGGAGATCGACGGCTTCGAGGTGGGCACCCTCTACGAACCGGGGACCGGGGCCATGGCCGGCGACTTCTACGACCTGTACCCCAGCGGCCGGGGCCGGCTGGCGGCGGTGATCGGCGACGTGTCGGGCCACGGCATCGACCCGTCGATCACCGCCTTTCAGGTCAAGTACCTGTTGCGGGTCTTCCTGCGCCAGTACCGCGACCCGGCCCAGGCCATGGAGGAGCTGAACGCCGTCATGAGCAGCCAGCCCCACACCGAGGAGCTGGTGTCGCTGTGCGCGGTCGTGTTCGACCAGTCGGCGGGGACACTGCGGTACGCGTCGGCCGGCCATCCCCCCGCCTGGCACTGGCACGACGGCGCCGTGCGGCCCTTGCGAGCGACCGGGCCACTGTTGACCCTGGCCCCGTCGGCCACCTACACCAGCCGCGAGGTCGGTCTGGACCCCGGCGACGTCCTGCTGCTGTACACCGACGGCCTGGCCGAGGCCCGCGCCGGCGAGAACCTCTTCGGAGAGGAGCGGGTGGCGAGCATCCTGCGGCGCGACCCCGGCCTCGACGTGAGCATCCTGTGCAAGACGCTGCGCGACGCCGCCCTCGAGTTCGCCGACCAGCCCTTCGGCGACGACATCGCCATCCTGGCCGTGCGCCGCACGTGACCGCCGAGCCCACCGGCCCGTCGCCATCCGAGCCCGCGGCGCTGGCCGCGGCCAACGAAAGGGCCCTCGCCGGCAACCGGAGCGAGGGGGCCGACAAGCTGGCCCGCCAGAACAAGCTGTTCGTGCGGGAGCGCCTCGCCCTGCTCCTCGACCCCGGCAGCCTGGTGGAGGACGGCCTGTTGGCCAACGCCAGCGACGGATCACTGCCGGCCGACGGGGTGGTGACGGGCACGGGCACGGTGGACGGCCGGCGGGTGTGCGTCATGGCCAACGACCCGACGGTCAAAGCCGGATCCTGGGGCGCTCGCACCGTCGAGAAGATCGTGCGGCTGACCGAGTACGCCCTCGACCACGAGCTGCCGGTGTTCTGGCTGGTCGACTCGGCCGGGGCCCGCATCACCGACCAGGTGGAGCTGTTCCCCGGACGGCGGGGGGCGGGGCGGATCTTCTACAACCAGGTGAGGCTGTCGGGCCGGGTCCCCCAGATCTGCTGCCTGTTCGGGCCCTCGGCCGCCGGGGGGGCCTACATCCCGGCCTTCTGCGACGTCGTGTTCATGGTCGAGGGCAACGCGTCGATGTACCTCGGATCGCCCCGCATGGCCGAGATGGTCATCGGCGAGCAGACCACCCTCGAGGAGATGGGCGGCGCCCGCATGCACACGACCGTCTCCGGGTGCGGGGACAACCTGGCCGACGACGACGCCGCCGCCATCGCCGCCGCCCGTCGCTACTTCTCGTACCTACCGGGGTCGTGGAGAGACCAGCCGGCGGTGGTGGCCGCCCGCCCGCCGGCCCGCCAGATGACCGCCGACCTGGTGCCGGAGTCGGACCGGCAGGGATACGACATGCACCACCTGGTCGAGGCCCTGGTCGACGCGGACAGCTTCTTCGAGGTGAAACCCCTCTACGCCCAGGAGATCATCGTCGGTTTCGGCCGCCTCGAGGGCCGTCCCGTCGGCATCGTCGCCAACAACCCGGCCCGCAAGGGGGGCGTCCTGTTCGTCGACTCCGCCGACAAGGCCGCCCGGTTCATCTGGTGCTGCGACGCCTTCAACGTGCCGCTCGTCTTCCTCGCCGACGTCCCCGGGTTCATGGTCGGCACCCAGGTGGAGCGGGCCGGCATCATCCGCCACGGCGCCAAGATGATCACCGCCGTGTCCGAGGCGACCGTGCCCAAGGTGTCGGTCATCGTGCGCAAGGCCTACGGGGCGGGCCTGTACGCCATGGCCGGACCGGCCTTCGCCCCCGACGGCTGCATCGCCCTGCCCACGGCCCGCATCGCGGTGATGGGCCCGGAGGCGGCGGTCAACGCCGTCTACGCCAACCGCATCGCGGCCATCGATACCCCCGAGGAGCGTGAGCGGTTCGTCCAGGAGCGCCGGCGCGAGTACGAACAGGACGTCGACCTGCTGCGGCTGGCGTCCGACCTGGTGGTCGACGCCGTGGTCCAACCGGAGGACCTCCGGGCCGAGGTAGTGGCCCGGCTGGCCGCCGCCGCCGGCAAGGACCGCCGCTTCTCCGACCGCCACCACGGCGTGCCTCCCGTATGACGCCGGGGGGCTGACCGTTGCCGTGGTGCGAGGCCTGCCAACGGGAGGTGGACGACTCCGAGCTCGACGAGGAGGGGGGCTGCCCGACCTGCGGCACGGTGCTCACCGGGCCCCACCGGGTGCCGTGGCACTTCCGGGTGCTGGTGGTGGCCACCGCCATCTACCTTCTCTACCGGCTGGTCCAGGGCCTCATGTGGTTGGCCCACCACATCTGACCGGCCCCCGCCGGTCCCGAGCGCCGGGCTCGCCGGCGCTCGAGTCGGGACGGCGGGACTTGAACCCGCGACCCCCAGACCCCCAGTCTGGTGCGCTACCAAACTGCGCCACGTCCCGTGACCGGCATGGTAGCGGCGCCGCGGGGGAAGCCCACCGCCCGGATGTCACCCACTTCGGGCCCAGATGGTGGAAGACTTGGCGGCGGCGGGTGGGCGCCGACCGTTGCCCAGGGTCCTTGTCCTCCTCCGTGCCCCGTGCCATGTGGGCCGGCGCCTCCCGCTGCTTCCCCGGTCGCGATTTTCGGGTATGACCGACGTAGCGGTACCTTCGCCGCCAAACACACCGGCAGGCAGGGGAGGCCACATGTCGTATCAGGAGATCCTGGGCCGCGAGAACGTCAACGACCTCGACGCCATCCTCGCCATCACCAACACGGACGTGGACGAGGTGGTCCACGCGGTCAAGGACAACGCCGACGCCATCTTCACGTGGGACTACGAGCGCAGCCGCCCCGCCCTCGGCCGCCTGTACGAGAAGGCCAAGACCAGCCAGTGGAACGGTGAGACGGACCTGCCGTGGGACACCGACGTCGACCAGGAGGAGCTGGCGGTCCAGATGGGCATGGGCGGGGTGCCGGAGTTCGCCCACCTCCTGCCCGAGGAGTTCCGTTCCACGCCGGTGGCCAAGTGGGGGCAGAAGGAGTGGATCCAGTTCGGCATCGAGCAGCAGAACTGGATGCTCTCCCAGTTCATGCACGGCGAGCAGGGGGCGCTGGTCTGCACGGCCAAGATCGTGGAGACGGTGCCGTGGGTCGACGCCAAGTACTACGCCTCCACTCAGGTGATGGACGAGGCGCGCCACGTCGAGGTGTTCGCCAAGTACCTCGACACCAAGCTGTCGGGCCACTACCCGATCAACGCCCACCTGCGCATGCTGCTCGACGACATCGTCAACGACAGCCGGTGGGACATGACCTATCTCGGCATGCAGATCATGGTCGAGGGCCTGGCCCTGGCCGCCTTCGGCCTCATGTTCCAGGTGACTCCGGAGCCGCTCCTCAAGCAGCTGCTGCGCTACGTCATGAGCGACGAGGCCCGCCACGTCGCCTTCGGCGTGCTGTCGCTCAAGGAGTACTACGAGCAGCTGTCCGCCGCCGAGATGCGCGACCGCCAGGAGTTCGCCTTCGAGGCGGCCGTGCGCATGCGCGACCGCTTCCTGCAGCAGGAGGTCTGGGAGCGCCTGGGGGTCGACCCCAAGACCGCCATCCGGGCCATGCGCAGCCTCCCGGACGACCCCGAGCAGGACCTGTTCAACCAGCTGCTGTTCTCCAAGATCGTCCCCAACTGCAAGAAGCTCGGCCTGCTCGACGCCGGTGACGGTTGGCTGCGCGACCGGTTCACCGAGATCAGCGTCATCCAGTTCGAGGACTGGGTGGACACGGGCGAGGAGTACGAGACCCTCGACGAGGTGGCCAAGGACCGCAGCGCCTGACGCGGCGGCGCCGCTCAGTCTTCGAGCGGCGCCGGGGCCATCCCCGCCGAGACCGGCTCGGCGGGCAGCGGCCCACCCCGCTGGTCGAGGATGACGGCGGCGAGGGCGACGAGAGTCACCGCCGTTCCCACCATCTGTAGGGCGGTGACCCGCTCGCCGAGCAGGAGGGCGGCGCCTGCCATGGCCACCACCGGCGTGGCCAGGTTGAGCAGGGACGCCACCGCCAGCGAGATGTGCTCGTGGGCCCAGTTCATGAGGAAGTGGCCGCCTCCCGGCACGGTGGCGAGCAGCACCACCCAGCCCCACGTGCCCCACCCCCCGGCGAGTCGACCACCGTGGACCAGGGCGACCGGGGTGAGCACGACGGCCGCCACCAGAGTCATGGCCGCCTGGTACTCCACCGTCCCCATCGTCCGGCGGGCCCGCTTCGAGGCCACGAAGTACCACGCCCAGGCCACCACGGCGCCGGCGGCGAGGACGTCGCCCCAGACGGTGTGACGTCCCCCGCCCCCCGGGGCCAGCACGACCAGGGCGGTTCCCCCGAAGGCGACCACACCGCCGAGGACCGTCACCAGGGTGACCTTCTCGCCGAACAGCCGGCCCACCACCAGCAGCAATATGGCCGGTTGCAGAGCGGCGATGATCGTGGCGTCGGTGACCGAGGTCAGCTTCACCGCCGTGAAGAACAGGGCGATGTTCACGCCGAACGCCACCCCGCCCGGCGCTGCTCGGCGCAGCCCGGACAGGGACAGCGAGCGGCGGAAGACGGCCACCAGCACGAAGGAGTAGAAGGCCCCGAACCACAGCCGGTCGAAGGCCAGGGCCGGCCCGGACAGGTCGATGTACTTGGCGAGGACGTTGCCGAGCCCCCAGACCGTCACCGCCCCCACCGCGGCGGACAGCCCGGCGGGGGAGGAGACGGTGATGCCCTCGGCCCTCCGCTGCGCCATGCCGGACCGTACCTCCGGCCGGCCCCCGCTCAGTTGCGGTTGGCGGCGTTGCCTCGGGCCAGGGCCACGGCCAGGTCGAGCAGCGGCTGGAAGCTGGCCGACTTCTCGACGTAGGCGTCGGCGCCGGCGTCCATGGCCCGGTCGCGGGCGACAGGATCGGCCAGGGCCGAGAGCATGATGATCTTGGCCCCGGGCGCGGCCTGGCGCAGGAGGGGGACGGCGGTGATGCCATCCATCTCGGGCATCAGTTGGTCGAGCACCACCACGTCGGGTTCGGCGCTGGCGGCCAGGGATACCCCTTCAACGCCGTTGGACGCGTCCCCGACCACCTGGCAACGGCCGTCAGCCTCGATCGCCAGCCACAGCAGGATGCGCAGGTCAGGCTCGTCGTCGACCAGGATCACACGGACCGGCGTGTCCTCTTCGGCCATGCCGTCCACCATCGGCGAAATCCTGCCGTTCCTGAGAGGCTGAGGCAACCAGCACGCCTAGCGCGACCTGGGGTTTCGCTTTGCCGGGCCAGGGAAGAACCCGAAAATGCTGGCATTGGCGAGCATCCTCGGAACGCTGCTCGTCGTTTCGGTCATCCTCACCCTCACCGACCTGGCCGAGCGCAGGCTCGTCGCCGAGCCGGTGCTGATCGCCCGGGTGGTGTCGGCCAAGCGGCTCAGCCCCGAGTACGTCGAGAGCTTCGTCGCCAGTCAGGCGGAGCGGCTCCTGCAGCGGGGTTGAGGTCTCGGCGCCCGGTGAGGCGCTGAGGAGCCGCTTGCGGGGCTACTTCTTGGCTCGCTCGTAGTAGGGGTTGGCGCCCGAGGCGTGGTCGGTCACGTCCACCACGCTGGTGATCTCGGGCACGGCGTCGCGGATCGCCACCGAGATTCCCTGGGTGAGGGTGACGCTGGCCAGCCCGCATCCCTGGCATCCGCCGGACAGGCGCAGGTAGGCAGTGCCCTCCTCCACCGCCACCAGCTCGGCGTAGCCGCCGTGGGCGGCTATGCCCGGGTTCACCTGGTGCTCCAGCACCTGGATGACCCGCTGGGCCACCTCGCCCGACAGGTCGGCGGTCGGCGGGGGCCCGCTGGGAGGGGCCGGCGGCCGGTTGGGGTTGACCAGCACCATGCCCCCGTCGCGCACGTCCAGGGTGGCCCCCCGGAGGCGCTCCACGCTGTCGAACGGCACCACCAGGGGCAGCCCGTCGTGCACCTCGACCACGTCGCCCTCGCCGGCGTCGTCCAGCGCCTGGAAGTACAGGTCGTAGGTGAACTCGCCGCCCTGGGCCCCGCTGACCTCCAGCCACAGGCCCAGCTGGTCGGCCTGGGCCTCGTCGGCCCGCAGTTCGAGGACCAGGTGGCGGGCCTCCTCGGTGACGGTGATGACGCCGGTGTCGGTCAAAACGGCTCCAGACGGGGTTTCTCGCCGGGTGGCCATCATAGAGGGGTGGCCCGGATACTCCTCGTCCTACCCACCGGCACCTACCGGGCCGACGACTTCCTGGCCGCCGCCGACGCCCTGGGGGCCGAGGTGGTAGTGGCCTCCGACCGCCGCCAGGCCATGGCGGAAGCGATGGGGGACCGGGCCCTGGTCGTCGACCTGTGCGACCCCGAGGGCGCGGCCGCCGTCGTCGCCGCCCTGGCCGAACGGAGCCCCCTCGACGCCGTCGTCGCCGTGGACGACAGCGGCGTGGAGCTGGCCGCCGCCGCCGCCGGGCGCCTCGGCCTCGCCCACAACCAGGCCGGGGCGGTGGCCGTCACCCGCGACAAGGCCCGGATGCGCCGGGCGCTGGCCGCCGCCGGCGTGGCCCAGCCCGACTTCGCCGTCCTCGGCCCCGGCGACGATCCGGCCGCCGTCGCCTCGGCGGTCGGGTTCCCCGCCGTGGTGAAGCCGGTGGCCCTGTCGGCCAGCCGGGGCGTCATCCGGGTCGACGACGCCGAATCGGCCGGCGCCGCCGCCGCCCGGATCCGGGCGATCCTCGCCGCCGCCGGAGAGGACCCGGAGGGGCCCCTGGTGGTGGACTCCTTCGTCCCCGGGCCCGAGGTGGCGGTGGAAGGACTCCTGCGGGACGGCCGGCTGGAGGTGCTGGCCGTGTTCGACAAGCCCGATCCTCTCGACGGGCCGTTCTTCGAGGAGACCATCTACGTCACCCCGTCGCGGCTCGGGCCCGCCGACCTCGAGGCCCTGGGCGGGCTCGTCGCCGGGGCCGTGGCCGCCATCGGCCTGACCGAGGGCCCGATCCACGCCGAGGCCCGGATGGCGCCGGGCGGACCCCGCCTCCTCGAAGTGGCCGCTCGCTCCATCGGCGGCCTGTGCTCGAGAGCGCTGCGCTTCGGCGCCGGCGTGAGCCTCGAAGAGCTCATCCTCCGTCACGCCCTCGGCGCTCCCTTGCCCGACCTCCAGCGGGAGGCCGCCGCTTCCGGGGTGATGATGATCCCCATTCCCGTGTCGGGAACCCTGCGCGGGGTAGGAGGCGTCGACGCCGCCCGCCAGGTGGCGGGGGTCGCAGACGTCGTCATCACCGTCAACCCCGGTCGCCGGGTGGTGAGCCTTCCGGAGGGGGACCGTTACCTCGGCTTCGTCTTCGCCCGCGGGTCCTCCCCGGCCGAGGTGGAGGCCTCCCTGCGCACGGCGCACGCCGCCCTCGAGGTGCGGATCGAGCCGGCGGCCTGAGCGGGCGCGGCCCGGGCGCCCGTTACCGTTGAACCGTGCGGGTCCTGCTGCTTTCCACCTACGAGCTCGGCCACCAGCCGCTCCACCTGGCCACCGCCGCCGGAGCCCTGCGCGCCGCCGGCCATGAGGTGCGCCTGGCCGACGTGTCGGTGGACGGCCTGGACGAGGCCGGGATCAGCTGGGCCGAAGCGGTGGCGCTGTCGGCTCCGATGCACACCGCGGCCCGGCTGGCCACCGTGGCGGCCGAGGCGATCAGGTCGGTGCGCGCCGAGCTGCCCCTGTGCGCCTTCGGGTTGTACGCCGAGGCGTTGAGAGCCGACCCCCGAGCCGCCACGCTGTTCGACCTGACCGTGGCGGGGGAGTACGAAGGCCCCCTGCTGGGCTGGGTGGAGGGCCTCGACGCCGGCACTCCGCCTGGGGCCGCCCACCGGCGCGAGCTACGACAGCGGCCGGCCCGGCCCGACCGCCAGGGGTTGCCGCCACTCGACCGCTACGCCCGGCTCGCCGACGGCGCCTCGGAGCGCCTGGTTGGCTTCGCCGAGGCGACCCGCGGCTGCAGCCACCGCTGCCGGCACTGCCCGGTACCGGTCATCTACGACGGGCGGGTCCGGCGGATCCCCGTGGACACGGTGGTCGCCGACGTCGACCGCCAGGTCGAGGCCGGAGCCACCCACATCACCTTCGCCGACCCCGACTTCCTGAACGCTCCCCAACACGCCATGCGGGTCGTGAACGCCTTCCACCGCCGCCATCCTGAGGTCACCTTCGACGTCACGGTGAAGGTCGAGCACGTTCTGCGCCACCACCGCTTGTGGGGGCCGCTCTCCGACGCCGGGTTGCTGTTCGTGGTCTCGGCTTTCGAGTGCGTCAACGACGCCATCCTCGCCCGGTTGGACAAGGGCCACACCGCGGCCGACGCCGCGACCGCCACCGCCCTGCTCCGCCGGCACGGCGTCGAGGTGAGGCCGTCGTTCATGCCGTTCACACCGTGGACCACGGTCGTAGACGTGCTCGACATCGTCGATTTCGTCATCGACCAGGACCTCGTCCCCAACGTCGAGCCGATCCAGTACTCCATCCGCCTCCTGGTCCCCCCCGGGTCACTGCTTCTCGACGACCCGGAGGTCCTCGGCGTGCTGGGCCCGTTCGAGGCCCCGAAGCTGACCCATCGGTGGGCCTCGCCCGACCCCGCCGTCGACCGCCTGCAGCAGCGGCTGGCGGCCATCGCCGAGCAGCGCTCGGGGGATGCTCCCGAGCGGGTGTTCCCCGCGGTTCACGCCGCCGTGGCCGAAGCGGCCATGGGTTCGGCCGGGCGGGGGCCCGCCCCCATACGGGCCGGCGCCACCCAGGGCCGGCCCCGGCTCACCGAGCCGTGGTTCTGCTGAGCGGAGCCGACCGGGGACCAGTTGGGTCCCCTCCGGAGCTAGGTGGTTCATACACTGTCGAGGTGGAGACCGCCGAAGACCAGGTGCTGACGGTCCCCAACCTCCTGTCGGCCCTACGGCTGGCCTGCGTGCCGCTGTTCGTCATCCTCCTCTTCCGGGGCCACCACCGCTTCGCGGCGGCGGCCCTGCTGGCCGTGCTCGGGGCCACCGACTGGGTGGACGGGTGGGTCGCCCGCCGCCTGGGACAGGTGTCGGCGGTGGGCAAGGTGCTCGACCCGACGGCCGACCGGGTCCTGCTGGCGGTGGCGGTCATCTCTATCGGGGTCGACGGATCGGTGCCGCTGTGGCTGTGCGTGGCGGTCGCCGTGCGTGAGGCGGTGGTGTCGCTGGCCGTGCTGGGCCTGGCCGCCGCCGGCGCCCGTCGCATAGACGTCATCTGGTTGGGCAAGGCGGGCACGCTCGGCCTCATGTTCGCCTTCCCTCTGTTCCTCGTGTCCCACTCCGGTGTGGGCTGGCATGCGGCGGCTCATGTGCTGGCCTGGCTGTTCGCCGTGCCCGCCCTCGTCCTGTCGTGGTGGGCGGCCGCCTCCTACGTCCCCCTGGCCAAGCGTGCCCTCGCCGAAGGCCGGGTACGGTCGGTGCCGTGAAGGCGGTGATCATGGCCGGAGGCGAGGGCACCCGCCTGCGTCCGTTGACCTCGAACCAGCCCAAGCCGATGATCCCCCTGGCCAACCGGCCGATGATGGAGCACATCGTCGGGCTACTCCGCGAGCACGGCTTCACCGACGTCGTAGTCACCGTCGCCTTCCTCGCCAACAGCATCCGGACCTATTTCGGGGACGGCTCCGAGTTCGGCGTGCGCATGGTGTACGCCACCGAGGAGACCCCGCTGGGCACCGCCGGATCGGTCCTGAACGCCCGCGAGGAGTTGGACGAGCGCTTCCTCGTCATCTCCGGCGATGTCCTCACCGACCTCAACCTGTCCGAGGTGATCCGCTTCCACGAGGAGAAGGGGTCGATGGCCACCATCGCCTTGAAGGCGATGGAGAACCCCCTCGAGTTCGGCATCGTCATCACCCGCGAGGACGGCAGCATCGACCGGTTCCTCGAGAAGCCCACCTGGGGGCAGGTGTTCAGCGACACGGTCAACACCGGCATCTACGTCCTCGAGCCCGAGGTGTTCGAGCACATCCCCGCCGGCCGACCCGTCGACTTCTCGGGCGAGGTCTTCCCCGCCCTCCTGGCCGCGGGGGCCCCGCTGTACGGGTACGTGGCCGACGGCTACTGGGAGGACGTAGGAACCCTCGACGCCTATCTCAAGTCCCACCAGGACGCCCTCGACGGCAAGGTGGAGCTCGACATCGCCGGGTTCCGGATGTCCGAGGGCATCTGGCTGGGCGAGGGGGCCGAGGTGCACCCGGCCGCCCGCCTCGACGGCCCGGTGGTGATCGGTGACAACTGCCGGGTCGACGCCGGCGCCCACCTCTCCGCCTACACCGTCCTCGGATCCAACGTCCGGGTGGGGGCCGACGCCTACCTCGAGCGCTGCGTCGTGCACGACAACGCCTACCTGGGGGACTCGGTGCGGCTGCGCGGCTGCATCATCGGCCGGTCGAGCGACCTGCGCCGGGGCGCCCGCTGCGAGGAGGGCGTCGTGCTCGGCGACGAGTGCTTCGTGGGGGAGCACGCCGTCATCAACCCCGGAGTCAAGGTCTACCCGTTCAAGACGGTTGAGACCGGAGCGGTCATCAACAGCTCCATCGTGTGGGAGTCCCGCGGCGCCCGGCAGCTGTTCGGCCGGCTCGGCGTCTCCGGCCTGGCCAACGTCGACGTCACCCCGGAGCTGGCGGCCCGGGTGGCCATGGCCTACGCGTCGACGCTCAAGAAGGGGACCACCATCACCACCTCGCGCGACGCCAGCCGGGCGGCCCGGGCCGTCAAGCGGGCGGTGATGGTGGGGCTAAACGCCGCCGGGGTGAACGTGGACGACCTCGAGGTGGCCACGGTGCCGGTCACCCGCTTTCAGGTGCGCTCCGCCCGCAGCCAGGGAGGCATAACCGTCCGGCTGGTGCCGGGTGATCCCCAGTCGGTGGTGATCCGGTTCTTCGACGCCGAGGGCACCGACATCGACGAGACGACCCAGCGCAAGATAGAGCGGCTCTACTACCGCGAGGACTACCGGCGGGTGTTGGCCGCCGAGATCGGCGACATCGGTTTCCCCCCGCGGGCCCTCGAGTTCTACACGGCTGCGCTCACCACCAGCGTCGACATCGACGCCATCCGGGGGGCCCGGTTCAAGGTGGTGCTCGACTACGCCTACGGCTCCACCAGCTTCGTGATGCCCAACGTCCTGGCCAAGCTGGGTGCCGACGTGCTGGCCGTCAACCCCTACGCATCGACGCCCGGCGCCCTCAGCTTCGAGCCGGGCCGCCACGCCTCCCATGTGGCCGAGCTGGTCCAGGCATCCGGGGCCCACCTCGGCGCCGTCCTCGACCCCGATGGCGAGCACCTCACGCTGGTGGACGACACGGGCCACGTCCTGTCCGACGACGAGGCCCTGTTCGTGATGCTGAGCCTGGTGCTCGACACCCAGCCGGAGCCGGCCATCGCCCTGCCCGCCGCCGCACCGCGGGCCGCCGAGCAGATGTGCCTCGACGCCAACGCCTCCCTCACCTGGACCAAGCTCTCCCCGGCCCACCTCATGGAGGTGGCCTCCCAGGGCGACGTCACCTTCGCCGCCAGCCAGGACGGAGGCTTCATCTTCCCCGGCTTCCTTCCGGCCTACGACGCCGTCGTCGCCCTTGCGAACCTGTTGGCCATGCTGGCCACGACCGGGCTTCGTCTCTCCAAGGTGGTGAGCGGCACCCCCCGCTTCCACGTGGCCCACGAGACGGTGGTCACCCCGTGGGAGCAGAAGGGCCTGGTCATGCGGACGCTCGTCGAGCGCATCAAGGACCACGAGCTCCTCCTGGTGGACGGGGTGAAGGTCATCTACCCCGACGGCTGGGTGCTGGTCCTGCCCGACCCCGAGGACCCGGTCACCCACGTGTGGGCCGAGGCTGACAGCCGGCGCGACGCCTCCAACCGGGCCCAGGAGTACGCTCGGCGGATCCGCCAGATCCTCCGGTAGTAGTTGCGCCTCCGATCCTCCGTCATCCTCGCCGTCGTGTGCGCCCTGGCGTCTTTCGGATTCGTGCTCGCCGCCCACGCCAGCCGGGCGGCCGGCCAGGCGGAGGCGCCCCGTAAGGCCGAGCTCATCCAGCTCGTCCAGTCCAGCCAGTCCAACGTCAACACCCTCGACGCCGCCGTGCGGCGGTTGCGGTCCGAGCTGGCGGCCGCCGAGCTCGGCCAGGCTCGGACCGAACGCCTGTCCGCTGACGACGCCCGACGTCTGGCCCAGCTGGTCGACGCCGCCGCCGCCTCGCCGGTGGCCGGCCCGGGGTTGACCGTCACTCTCAGCGACTCGAACAACGTGCCCACCGGCACCGCCGACTCCTCCGCCTACCGCATCCACGACCAGGACATCCAACTGGTCGTCAACTCCCTGTTCGCCGCCGGCGCCGACGCGGTGGCAGTCAACGGACAGCGCATCGGGGCCACCACGTCCATCCGCTCGGCGGGGGACACGGTCGTGGTCGACCTGCGGCCGCTCGTTCCCCCCTATCGGGTGGACGCCATAGGAGCGGACCGGGACGTTTTCCTCCGCAGCGACATCAGCCGGCGCTTCGCCCGGTGGACGACGGAGTTCGGGCTGGGCTTCGACGTCACCAGCCAGTCCCACCTCAACCTGGCCGCCTTCAGCGAGCCGGTGACGCTGTCCGCCGCGTCACCCGCCGGAGGCTGAGGCCATGCTCGTGGCCTTCGGTGTCCTCGTCGGGGTCCTGGTCGCCCTGCTGGTCCAGCCGTCGGTGCCCCAGGACCTCAGCCGGTACGTGGCCATGGCCGTGGTCGCCGCCATCGACGCCGGCTTCGGCGGGGTGAGAGCCGCGCTGGAGCGGACGTTCAACGACCGGATCTTCGTCGCCGCCTTCGTCCTCAACGGCCTCCTGGCGGCCGGTCTGGCCTGGCTCGGAGACCAGCTGGGCGTGGATTTCGCCACGGCGGTGGTGGTGGTGTTCGGGGTCCGGATCTTCCAGAACCTCGCCGCCATCCGCCGCCGGGTGCTCGGCGGATGACGGCCACCCGGCTGGTGCGAAGCCGCTGGCCGTCGGTGCTGCGCCCGGGCCGGCGCAGCGCCGGCTCGCTGCTCGCCCTGGTGGCCGGGGCCACCGCCGGCTACCTGCTCGTCGCCCAGCTGCGTGGCACCGAGAGCTTCACCCAGAAGCTGGCCTCCGACAGCCAGGGGGACCTGGTGCAGATCCTCGCCGGGCTCAACACCGAAGCCGGCAACCTGCGCGACGAGATAGACAGCTTGAAAGTGCAGCTGCTCGGGTTGCAGACCTCGTCCCAGCAGGACGCCGCCGCCGCCCAGCAGGCCCGGCAACGGTTGTCCGACCTCGAGGTGCTGGCCGGCACGGTGGCGGTGGTCGGCCCCGGCGTCACCGTGTCGGTCACCGATCCCCGCCACCAGGTGGGCTACGACACCATGGTCAGCGTCGTCGAGGAGCTGCGCGACGCCGGGGCCGAGGCGATCGCCGTCGACGGGCATCGGGTGGGCGCCGCCTCGTGGTTCGGCCAGGACGGCACCCGCATCACCCTCGACGGCGCCGTCCTGACCGAGCCCTACCGGGTGACGGCCATCGGCGACGCCGCCACCATGCAGAGCGGGCTGCAGATACCGGGTGGCGCCATGGACGCCCTTCAGGCCCTGCCCGACGTGACGGCGGGCATCGAACGGTCGGCCTCGCTGACGCTGCCGCCGCTGTCGCACCCCCCGTCTTTCCGGGCGGCCCATCCGGTAGGGTCCGGGCCATGAACGTGCCCGACGGGCTTCGGTACACGTCCGACCACGAGTGGGCCCGGCTGGAGGACGGCCGGGTCCGGATCGGCATCACCGACTACGCCCAGGACGCCCTCGGGGACATCGTCTTCGTCCAGGTGCCCACCGTCGGGGCCCAGGTCGAGGCGGGCGCTTCCTTCGCCGAGGTCGAGTCGACCAAGTCGGTCTCCGACGTCTACGCCCCGGTTACCGGCTCGGTCGTCGAGGTGAACGCCGACCTGGCCGACGCCCCCCAGCGCCTCAACGAGGACCCCTACGGCGACGGCTGGATCTGCGTCATCGAGCCGTCCGACCCCTCACAGGTCGAGTCGCTGATGGACGCCGAGGCCTACCGCCAGCTCATCGCCTCCTAGCCACAGCCCGGCCACCAGCGACGAAGGCGGTAGCGTAAACACCGTGTTCTGCAACCAGTGCGGCCACCGCAACCCGACCGGGTCCAACTTCTGCTCGTCTTGCGGTGCCCCGCTGGAGGCCGGCGACGACACCACGATCACCTTCAGCCCGGTGGCCGGGGAGCCGGGCGAGGACGACGTCAGCGTCCAGCTGCCCGACCTGGGCGAGGGCGTCGGCATCCTGGTCGTGAAGCGGGGGCCCAACGCCGGGTCCAAGTACCGGCTCGAGCAGGAGGTGACGAGGGTGGGCCGCCACCCCGACTCGGACATCTTCCTCGACGACGTCACCGTCTCCCGCCGCCACGCCGAGTTCGCCCAGCGAGGAGACAGCTACGTGGTGCGCGACGTCGGTTCACTCAACGGCACCTACGTGAACCGCGAGCGGATCGACGAGGTGGATCTCATCAACGGCGACGAAGTGCAGATCGGCAAGTTCAAGCTGGTGTACCTGGCCGGTCGACCGGAGAGCTGACCCCACGGCCGTGGACGACCGGGCGTTCATGTCGATCGGGGAGGTACTCAACCTCCTGCGTGGGGAGTTCCCCGACGTGACGATCTCCAAGATCCGCTTCCTCGAGAGCCAGGGGTTGCTCGACCCCGAACGGACCCCGTCCGGCTATCGGAAGTTTTACGACGCCGACGTCGAGCGGCTGCGTTGGATCCTCCGCCAGCAGAAGGAGCACTTCCTGCCCCTCAAGGTGATCAAGGGACGCCTGGAGCCCGAGCTGTCCGACCGCGAGCTGTCCGACCGCGAGGAGCATCCCAGCGCCCAGGCTCTTCCGAGCCTGGAGATGGCCGACCCCGGCCTGCGCCGGCGGCCCAGCTCGCCGGGCCGGTACCTGTCGGCGGGGGCGTCGGGCGCCAGCCTGACCTTCGAGGAGCTGGTGGCGAGCAGCGGGCTGACCGACTCCGCCGCCCGCGACCTCGAGCGTTTCGGACTGATCGTCGGCCGCCCGGTGGCCGGCACCGTCTACTACGACGAGGAGGCCCTGATCGTCGCCCGGGTGGCGGCCGGCTTCCAGCGCTTCGGCGTCGAGGCCCGCCACCTGCGGATGTACAAGACGGCGGCCGAGCGCGAGGCCGGCTTCTTCGAGCAGATCGTCACCCCGTTGCTGAAGCAGCGCAATCCGCAGTCACGCAGCCAGGCGGTGCAGAGCCTCGAGGAGCTGTCCGAGCTCGGCGAGCAGCTGCGGGCCTCGATGCTGCGGGTGGTCATGCGCGACCTGACCGGATCGTAGGCGTTGAGCCCGGCCCGGGTGGTCGTGGGCGGCGACGAGCTGCGCGCCGGCGTCCGCCGACTGGGGGCGGAGCTCTCCCAGGCCTACCCCGAAGGCGTGCTGCTGGTGGCGATCCTCCGGGGCAGCATCTGGTTCCTCGCCGACCTGGTGCGGGCCATGTCCTGCCCGGTGGAGGTGGACTTCATGGCCATCTCCTCCTACGCGGAGGGCACCGGTCGGGTCCGCATCGTCAAGGATCTCGACCTCGACATCAACCAGCGCCACGTGGTCCTGGTCGAGGACGTGGTGGACACCGGGCTGACCCTCACCTACGTGCTGGGCGAGCTCCGCCGGCGCGAGCCGGCGTCGCTCGAGGTGTGCGCCCTCCTGGACAAGACCACCCGTCGCATCGTCCCCACCCCCGTCCGCTTCGTCGGGTTCGAGGTGGCCGACGACTTCGTCCTCGGCTACGGCCTCGACTTCGCCGGCCGCTACCGCAACCTGGACTTCGTAGTGGCCGGCGACCTGAGCGCGCTGCGGGAGGACCCCGACGCCCATGTGGCCGATCTCTACGGGCGGTAGGGTTTTCGCCATGGTGGAGGTTCAGCTGGCTGCCGTTCGGGTGGATCTGCAGTCGAAGATGCCGGTTGTGCTGCTCCAGGAACGAAACGGCGCCAAGCGAACCCTGCCGATCTTCATCGGGCCCCCCGAAGCCACGGCGATCGCCTTCGCCCTCCAGGGCGTGGTCACCGAACGCCCCCTCACCCACGACCTGATCCGCGACATGCTGACCGCCTTCGGGGCCCGCCTCGAGCGGGTGGTGGTGACCGAGCTGCGGGGCAGCACCTACTACGCCGAGATCCACGCCGACCTCGGCGGGCGCCAGTACACCGTGTCGAGCCGGCCGTCCGACGCCATCGCCATCGCCGTCCGCCTCGGCACCCCGCTGTTCGTGGCCGACGAGCTCCTCGACGCCGAAGGCGTCATTCTCCAGGCCGACGAGGACGAGGACGACGCCGAGACGCCCGAGGACCTGGTGGACCAGTTCCGCGAGTTCATCCAGGGGATCCGGCCGGAGGACTTCAGCTAGTTCGAGCCGCCCGTTCGTTGACGGCCCGGCCCCGGCCACGTAGCCTGGATGACAACGGCGTAACTACGCCCTTGTGACTGTGGACTCGTGATGGTGGGGGGCTCGTGATGGTGGGAGGCTCGTGATGGCCGAGGACGGTTTCCGGGGACCCCAGGTCTGCTCGATCGTCGGCATCACCTACCGCCAGCTCGACTACTGGGCCCGGACCGACCTGCTGCGCCCCTCGATCACCGAGGCCCGGGGCAGCGGCACCCAGCGCCGGTACTCCTATCGCGACCTGGTGGAGCTGAAGGTCATCAAGCGGCTGCTCGACGCCGGCATCTCCCTGCAGTCCGCCCGCCGTGCCCTCCAGTGCCTGCGCGAAGGGCTCGGCGAGGACGTGGCGTCGGCCAACCTGGTGCTGGGGGAGGGCAGCTCGGTCCTGGCCCGCACCGGCGAGGAGATCATCGACCTGCTCAAGGGCGGCCAGGGCGTGTTGAACATCGTCCCGCTGGCCGGGGTGGTCGAGGAGATCGACTCGGCCATCACCAGCTTCACCCGCGGCCAGGTCGACCGGCCGAGCGAGACGGGCCCGCGTTCGGCCACGGGCGGCGGAGGGTAGACGGCTGGACGAGCGCCGGCTGCCCCACGAGAGCGTCCGCTTCGCTCACAACTCTGAGCGGCAGTTCGCCCGCCTCCTCGACTTCTACGGCATCGCGTGGGAGTACGAGCCCGTCGAGTTCGTGCTCGAGTGGAACCGCCAGGGCGAGCCGACGCTGGCCTTCCGCCCCGATTTCTACCTGCCCGGCTACGACATCTTCATCGAGATCACCACGCTCAACCAGAAGCTGGTGACGAAGAAGAACCGCAAGGTGCGAAGGCTGCGCGAGCTGCACCCCGAGGTCGACATCCGCATCTTCTACCAGCGCGACTACCTGAACCTGCTGGTGAAGTACGGGCTCGAGGAGCCGTCCCAGCTGGCCGAGGGCTACTCCGAGGCTCTCGAGGGCCGGGCCGGATCCCTCGAGGTGGCCCCCGGCCTCGACCTGTCGGATCCCCCCACCGAGCGTCGCCAGCCGGCGTAGCCCGGCCGGTAGTCTCGGCTGGTGCCCGGCCGTCTCTCGCCCCTGGACGCCTGCCACCGCCGGGCCGGGGCGAAGATGGTCGACTTCGGCGGGTGGGAGATGCCCCTCGCCTACCCGGCGGGCACCCTCGAGGAGCACCTGGCCTGCCGGCGGGCGGCGGCCGCCTTCGACGTCAGCCATCTGGGCACCGTGCGGGTCACCGGCGGCGGCGCCTTCGATCTCCTGCAACGGGCGCTCACCAACGACCTGGGCAAGATCGGCCCGGGCCGGGCCCAGTACACCCACCTCCTCGCCGAGGAGGACGGGTCGGTGCTGGACGACATCATCGTCTGGTGGGTGGACGCCGAGCGCTTCGACGTGATGCCCAACGCATCCAACACCGATCGGGTGGTCGATGCCCTGGGCGGACGTGACGTCACCTCCGAGCGGGCCGTGGTGGCCGTCCAGGGGCCCGGCGCCCGCGACGTGCTCTCCTCGGTGAGCGCCGAAGCCTCCTCCGTTCCCCGTTTTCGGGTCCGCCCCTTCGAATGGAAAGGCGTGGGCTGCGTGGCCGCCGGCACCGGCTACACCGGGGAGGACGGCGTCGAGTGCGCCGTCCCCGCCGAGTCGGCCGGTGACTTCTGGGAGGCGGTGCTCGGCGCCGGCGCCACCCCGGCCGGGCTCGGAGCCCGCGACACCCTGCGGCTGGAGGCCGGCCTGCCCCTCCACGGCCACGAGCTCGGACCGGGCATCACCCCTTTGCAGGCCGGGCTGGGCTGGGTGGTCGGCTGGGACAAAGGGAAATTCCGTGGGCGGGCCGCCCTGGAGGAGGAGCGAGGGCGGGGCGTCCGCCGCCACCTGGTGGGCATCGTGGTGGAAGGCCGCCAACCGCCCCGCCAGGGCTACACGGTGAAGGTGGGGGAGCAGACGGTCGGAGAGGTGACATCCGGCAACTTCTCGCCCGTCCTGGAGCGGGGGATCGCCATGGCCTTCGTCCAGCCCGACGTCGGCGAGAACGCCGCCGTCACGGTCGAGGCCCGGGGAAGGACCCTCGCCGGCCGAGTCGTCCGCATGCCCTTCGTGACCGCCGGCGGCAAGGGGTAGCCGTGGCCGGTTACGTGCCCCACACGGACGAAGAGATCGACGCCATGCTGGCCTTCGTCGGGGTCGCGTCCCTGGACGAGCTGTACGGCGCCGTCCCCGGCGCTCTCCGTCTGGCCGGAGGGCTCGACCTGGCGCCGGGGCTGTCGGAACCGGACGTGCTCGCCGCGGTGTCCGGGTTGGCGGGGCGCAACCGGGCGGCCGAGCTGGTGTGCTTCGCCGGGGCGGGCGCCTACGACCACGAGATCCCCGCCGCCACCCGAGCCCTGGCCGGGCGCTCGGAGTTCGTCACCGCCTACACCCCCTACCAGCCCGAGGTGTCCCAGGGGGTGCTGCAGGCCCTGTTCGAGTACCAGACGCTGCTGTGCCGGCTGAGCGGCATGGAGATCAGCAACGCGTCGCTATACGACGGGGCCAACGCCTGCGTGGAGGCGGCCAATCTCGCCGTCGCCGCCACCGGCCGCCAGCAACTGTGGGTGTCCCAGGGGCTGCACCCTCACTGGCGCCAGACACTCGCCACCTTCGCCGCCGGTACCGGCCACGAGATGGTGGAGGCGCCACTGGCTGACGGCACCACCCGCTGGCCCGCCGACGGCGAGCCCGCCGCGGTGATCGTCCAGTCCCCGAACTTCCTCGGCTGTCTCGAGGACCTGCACGGGGCCCGCCACGCCGCCGACGCCGCCGGCGCCCTGATGGTCGTCGCCCGCGACCCGGTGGCGTCCGGCCTGCTGCGAACACCCGGGGAGCTGGGCGCCGACGTGGTGGTGGGGGAGGGGCAGCCTTTCGGCATCCCCCTCAGCTACGGCGGCCCGTACCTGGGGTTGTTCACCACCCGTCAGTCCCTCGTGCGGCGGCTGCCCGGACGGCTGGTAGGCGAGACGGTGGACACCGAGGGACGGCGGGCCTACGTCACCACCCTGCGGGCGCGCGAGCAGGACATCCGGCGCGAGAAGGCGTCGTCCAACGTGTGCACCAACCAGACGCTCATGGCCGTCGCCGCCGCCATCCAGCTGTCGTGGCTCGGCACCGCCGGCCTGCGTGAGCTGGCCGTGCGCTGCGCTCGGGGCACCCGCTACTGCCGCGAGGCGCTCCTCGCCATCGACGGGGTGGAGCCGGCCGCTCCGGCGCCGGTACTGCGCGAGTTCGCCGTGCGCACGCCCGTCCCGCCGACCGCCCTCGTCGAGCGGCTGGCCGACGAGGGATTCCTCGCCGGGGTGGCGGTGGACGAGGGGTTCGAAGGCACCGACTACCAGGGGTCCCTGCTGGTGGCGGTCACCGAACGGCGGACTCGGGCGGAGATCGACGCCTTCGCCGCCGCTTTTGAGAAGGCGGTGAGATGACGACCAGCGCCGAACGCCGGGCCTCCGCCCTGAGCGCCTCCGGGGGACGAGCGTCCAGCGCGCCGCTCCTCGGCCGCGACGAGGAGCCCACTGTCTTCGACCTCTCGCGCCCCGGGCGACGGGCCCACTCCTTCCGGACCACGGCCCTGCCCGAGTGGGAGGCCGACGAGCTGGTCCCGTCCGAGCACCTACGGCCGGAGCCGGTGGAGCTGGCCGAGGTCTCCGAGCGCGACCTGGTCGCCCATTTCACCCGGCTTTCGCACCGGCAGTACTCGGTCGACCTGGGGGCCTACCCGCTGGGGTCGTGCACCATGAAGTACAACCCGAAGGTCTGCGACGACGTCGCCGCCCTGGCGGGCCTGGCCCGGTCCCATCCCGCCGCCCCCGCCCTGCTGGTGCAAGGTTGGCTGGAGCTGCTGGTCGGGCTGGAGGACGCCCTGTGCCGGATCACCGGCATGGCCGCCGCCACCCTGCAGCCGGCGGCGGGCGCCGCCGGGGAGCTGACCGGGCTGCTCCTTATGAGGGCATGGCACGAGGCCCAGGGCCAGCAGCGCCGCCGGGTGATCATCCCCGACTCGGCCCACGGGACGAATCCGGCATCGGTCACCCTGGGCGGCTTCGAGGTGGCCACCGTGCCCTCGGACGAGCGGGGCTGTGTCGACCTGGCCGCCCTGCGCTCGACCCTCGGACCGGATGTCGCCGGCATCATGCTGACCAACCCGAACACCCTCGGCCTGTTCGAGGAGGACATCACCGAGATCGCCGCGGCCGTCCACCAGGTCGGCGGACTCCTCTACTACGACGGGGCCAACCTCAACGCCATTCTGGGAGTCACCCGCCCTGGCGACATGGGCTTCGACATCGTGCACATGAACCTGCACAAGACCTTCGCCACCCCCCACGGCGGGGGAGGTCCGGGGGCGGGCCCCGTGGCCGTTTCCGAGCGGCTGGTGCCTTACCTACCGGGCCCCCGCCCGGTGCGCCGCCCCGACGGGCAGTTCGACTGGGAGACGCCCCCACGCTCGATCGGACGGGTCCACGGCTGGCACGGCAACGCCCTGGTCCTCGCCCGGGCCTACGCCTTCATCCTGGCCAACGGCGGCGACGGCCTGCGCCGGGTGGCCGACTGTGCCGTCCTCAACGCCAACTGGCTGCGCCGGCGGCTGTCGGCCACCTACGACGTACCCTTCGACCGGCCCAGCATGCACGAGTTCGTCGCCTCGACGACCTCACTCAGACGGCAACACGGCCTGCGCGCCGTCGACGTGGCCAAGCGTCTCCTCGAAGAGGGGTTCCACGCCCCGACGGTCTACTTCCCGCTGATCGTGGACGAGGCTCTGATGATCGAGCCGACCGAGACCGAGAGCCTCCAGACCCTCGAGGCCCTCGCTGAGGCTTTCGAGCGGATAGCAGGGGAGGCGGCGACAGCAGGCGGGCTGGAGGCGGCCCACGCCGCGCCCCGGACGACCCCCGTCAGCCGCGTGGACGAAGCCAGGGCGGCCCGCCAGCTCATCCCCACCTGGGACCAGCGACCAGCCTCCGAGTGACGGCGGCCCGCAGGGGCCGCTACTTGCGGCCGAAGCGCTTGGTCTTGGCCTTGGCCTTCGGCGCCCGGGCGAAGAAGTCCTCGCGCAGCTCGGCCGGCACGTAGAGCGGGTCGACCTTGGCGGCGGTCTCCGACTCCTCCTCGACGGCCTCGTCCTCAACCGGGGGAGCGGCGACCGCCGGCACCCGGAGCTGAGCCGAGTAGTCCTCGCCGAGGAGGTTCCCAGCGTCGGCCCGAGGCGTGGCCGGGCCAAGGTCGAGTTCCTCGAGGCTGTCGGCGAACGCGGCGCTGACCGGCTCGGCCTCCTCCTCCGCCTCGGCCTCGGGCTGGGCCACCACCGGCTCGAAGCCCTTCAGGAACGCCATCAGTTCCGCTTCGTTGGCCCCGGAGTGGACCAGCTCCCCGCTCTCCTCCAGCGCCGACAGCTCCGGCGCCTCGGCGAGGTTCACCAGATCCTCGGCCGGGGCCGCCGGCTCGGCCAGGGCGGCGGCGAGGGCAGCAGCGAAGTCATCCTCGGCGGGAGCCTCGAAGACAACAGGCTCCTCGGTCATGACGGCTACTTCCTCGAGCGGCTCGGGCTCGACAGCTTCGACAGCCTCACCCTCCGCCACGACCTCCTCGACCGGCTCCTCCTCGAGCGCGGGGGGATAGAGCTCGGCCAAGTAGTCGAACTCGGCGGCCAGCAGGGCGTCGACATCAATCTCGGGCTGCTGCGGGGCGGCCGGCTCGGGGACAGCCGAATCGGCCGCGACCATCAACTCCTCGGGGTCGAACTCGGCGGCCAGCAGGGCATCCAGGTCCAGCACCGGCTCGGCGGGGACAGCCGGTTCGTCAACCGGTCGCTCGGCGGCCACGCGCTCGACGTCGGACCGCTCGGCCAGGCGGCGGTCCAGCTCCTCGAGAGCCACCATCACCTCGTCGACCGAAACTGCATCCACAGTGGAGGACGCGGCCACGGGGGCGGGGGCCGATGACTCGGTCAGCTCGAGGTCGGCCAGGGCGTGCATCTCGGCCAGAGCAGCCAGGATCTCGTCGCGGCTGCGGCCCTCTTCGATCAGCCGCTGAAGCCGCTCGGCGGCATCCGCCAGAGAAGCGCTGGTGCGTTCCATCGTCCGGGTGGCCTCGAGGGCAGCCTGGAGTGCATCGAATGCCTCACGGTGCGACGGCTCGTTGGCCCAAGTGCTCATGTGGCGGACTCCCTGCCAGCTCGACCCCTACTGTCCCGACGTCTGTATCGGCACATCCCGTCCGGATCCGAAGAGGCGAAGCCCAACTCTTACCCACCGGGTCGGGGGGAATTTGGTAGCCCAGTCGGACTAGTCCGTAACCATGTTGTCCGGGAATTGAGGAACCTCTGCCTACAGCACTTTGTGCGTTGAACCGACACTCTCCGTGCTGGGTCAGAGAAGGAGGCAGTAATGAAACCTAGACGGCGCCTTCGGGGCGCCGAGGAAAGCGAGAGGGGTTTCACCCTCATCGAGCTCATGGTCGTGATCCTCATCATTGCCATTCTTCTGGCGATCGCGATCCCAACATTCCTCGGTGCTCGCACCCGGGCTCAAGACCGGGCGGCCCAGTCGAGCCTGCGCAACGCCCTCACCAGCGCTGACGTCGGCTACGCCAACATGGACAGCTACTTCCAGTCCGATGCCACTCACCTGACGTCGCTGGAACCTGCTCTCACATTCTGCGACGCGACGACACAAGCCACAGCTTGTTCAGGGGGGTCCACCTCTACGAGCCCGAACGAGATCAGCGTCGCTCAGGGCGACGTGGTGTCGGGTCCCCAGCAGTGGGGGGGTGCTGCCCTCTCCAAGTCCGGGACCTGCTTCTACGTCAGCGTCGTCAAGGCCGGCACGGGTTCGAACAACAAGGGTGTCGGAACCTGGTACGGGCAGGACAACAGCAGCAGTGCGGCAGCCAACTGCACCGGAGCCAAGGCGCTCACCGTAAGTACCAACAACTCCTGGACCTGATCGAGCCTGACGCTCGGCAAGTCCTGAATCGACCAGAGGGGGCCGGCCCAGAGCCGGCCCCCTCTGCGCGTTCGGGACGAGCAGAGCCGAAGTAGACAGAAACTGGATCAAGTTGCCGTCCATTCCTTCCGAAACCTTTAGGGCGGTCCACTACCAGGAGGTAAATCAGCATGCGTTCCGCACTAGAGCGGCGTCTCTCTGAGCGCCGCGACGATGAGGGCTTCACCCTCATCGAGCTCATGGTCGTGATCCTCATCATTGCCATCCTGTTGGCGATTGCGATCCCGACCTTCCTCGGTGCCCGCAGCCGGGCTCAGGACCGGGCGGCTCAGTCGAGCCTCCGCAACGCCCTGACCGCGGCAGACACCTCGTACGCCAACCTGAACAGCTACTTGAAAGCCATCGACGGCACCAACGGCGATATCGCCTCGGTGGAGCCGGCGCTGACGTTCTGCGGTGTAGGGGGAAGCGCGGCGTGTTCGGGCAGCGGCAACGTGTCGCTCGGTCCCAACGAGATCGCCGTCGCCGTTCAGGCGGGCGGTGGCACGGGACCGTCTGACTTCTCGACCGCCCCCGTCTCGACCGACTCCCCGCAGGTTTGGGCGGCGGCAGCTATGTCGAAGTCGGGCCAGTGCTTCGCCGTCATGACGGTGAAGGAGGCCGGTACCTCCGCCCCCGTCAACAAGGCCGGGACCTTCTACAACCAGTGGACGCCCGCCAGCAGCAGCACGGGCTGCAAGCCGGCGGATGCGACTTCCGGCAACTGGGTTTCGTCCTGGACCTAACCACAACCCGCAGGTAGCAACCAAGGGGGCCGGCCCGGAAGGACCGGCCCCCTTGTTCTTGGCCTGACTCCCTCAGCTACGGCAGGGTCAAGCCCAGAAGAAGTTTTCTCAAGTCAGTCTCTGACAGCACCGAAATCTCACTGACGGCGGTCAACCAATCAGGAGGTTCAAATGCTGTCAGCGCTTCACCGGCGTCTCCATGACGACCGGGATGAGGGATTCACACTCATCGAGCTCATGGTCGTGATCCTCATCATTGCCATTCTTCTGGCGATCGCGATCCCGACCTTCCTTGGTGCCCGCAGCCGCGCTCAGGACCGGGCGGCTCAGTCGAGCCTCCGCAACGCCCTGACCAGTGCGGACGTGGCGTACGCCAACACCAACGACTACAGCCAGGCTATTCCCGCCACGCTGACCTCACTCGAGCCTGCCCTGTCCTTCCCCGCCGTGGGGACCGGCTCCAGCGGCCCGAACGTCATCAGCACCGCTACGGCCCAGGCTGGTGGTAGCTCCAGCTCGGTCACCCAAGAGTGGTTCGGAGCGGCTCTGTCCAAGTCAAACACCTGCTTCTTCGTCACTGTGGTGAAGGTCTCGGGGAACGGCAGCCCGAACACGGGCACCTGGTACTCCCAGATGCCGAGCGCAAGCACCTCCACGTGTGTCGCCAGCTCGACGCTTCCCAGCGGAGCGAGCGCCTGGGCTGCTTCCTGGACCTAGTCCAGTATCTCTAGCAGACCCTGAACAGTCCAAGGAGGGCCGGCCCAATGGCCGGCCCTCCTTGCTGTCTTCCCCCAAGCTCGCTGGTAGCCCCCCGAGGCCCTTCGCTCCCGTCGGGCCCCGGCCGCCCACAGAGAAATGCCCGGGCGCCGGTATGACATGGCCCAGGGTGCTCCTTGGCCACATCGAGCGAACCGGCCGGTGCCCAGGAGCGTTACCAGGCGATACGTCTGTGTGATGACCGGGGACCTTCTCGCTGAGCGACTGGCTGCGGTGATCCGCCAAAGGAATGACCCCCTGGGCGTTGGTGGGTCTCCACACTCACAACTGCCACGAAGCAAGTGCCTCACGCTTAGAACCCAGCGCTCCAACGCGGTGCTGGCAGCTGAGGGCGCCGGAGAGGGGTGGTGGTCTGCATGCTCGATAGGGCCTGGACCGTCGAAGGCCACCGCTGCGGGCTATCTGAGCGCCGCGGGGCGGGCCCCCGGGACCGCACCAGCCGGCCCCACCGAATCACCGAACCGGACGCCGAGAGCCGGCGGGCGGAGGGTCATTCGGCTTCGCCAGAAGCGTGCGGACCGACGAGCTGGTCCACGTGGACGTGACGACCTCGCCGCCATTCCGGCCGGTGTAGGCTGACGCATTCACCGTCGAGGCGGCGAACAGGGGATCGGCCGGCTCATCGGCGCGGGCTACCGCTACATGCAGAGCGCCCTGGATGACTGCAGCCGGCTCACCTGATAACGAGGTCCTCGACGACGAGCAGGACGTCATCGGCGCCGGGTTCTGGCTCGGGGCCGTGCTCTGGTTCGGGCCGAGATATATCCTCGTCGAGAGGGTCACAACCGACAACGAAGCCTTGGCCCTCCCGGCTAAGGGGGGGCGTACTCGCCGAGGAGGTGCCGGTCGACGACGGGCCAAATTGAACACCGGCGGGGGCCGCCGTCCAGTTCCCCACCGGCAAGACCTTCGACACCAAGTGCGGCGTTCGCCGATCCCGGTGGCCACCCAGTCGGCGCTACCCATGCTCGAATGGACTCGAGTGGATCGGCGGGGCCGGAGAACCTCGCCGTAGCCCGACCGTCCGGCAAGCCCACCTCCTCGACGCCCTCGCCCACACCGTCATCGGTGGCGGCATGCGAGCTTTTCGGTTCACCCTCGAGACGCTCACCCTCCCCGTCGGCCGGCGAAGATCGACGCCTCCTTCCCCGGCACCTCCCTCCCATCAGTCGCCTCCCAAAAGGCGGCTCCCTCCGCCTCGCCGAAGCCCGCTCCGGCCAAGTGCGTAAGGCCCTGAGCTGACCTCCCAAGGGACCGGCGATAGACCCCTGGACAAGGAATCTCCTGGCCGTCAGACCAGCAGAGCGGAAGGCACGTCTTCCTCCTGCGCCCGACTGACACCAGCCACCACACCTTCTAGCCCGCGTGATCACCCCGCTCCTATGAAGCCCGATGGCTCACCGACAACCTCAACGGGGACGTCACCCCGTTAGAGAACGTCCGTACCCGGCGTTCTCTATCGCACCTGGTCATCGCCCCACCTCACCCGCCGCCTAAGAACTCCGAATGGCTGCGAAAGCAGGAGGCCGGCGCCACGGCGCCGGCCTCCGAACGGCCTACTTCCTGCGGAACTACCGCTACGGAGAGAACGGGTCCCGAGGCGCTCCGGACACAGGCAGCGTTGACTGCGTCGTCGTATGCGACGCGGGAGCAGCGACGGCAGCGGATCCGGCCGCGGAGGCAGCCGGGGTCGGCGGCGGGGCCGCGGAGCCCGAGCCGGAACCCATCATCTTGAAGGCCAGGATTGCGACGAGAAGCACGGCTCCTACGATCGCGAAGATCTTGACCCTGCGATTGTCACCCTTCATCGGTCTGACGTTCCTTTCCCAGCAACTAGCCGTTGGCCGGATGAGTGGCCGTTGCCGGCGACGTGAACACCTGGGCGGACACGCTGCCAGTCAGAACGGCGTTCGGACTACTCTTGTCGCCGCCCCCAGAAAGGCTCACGGAGTTGATAACGACAAGCCGGTTGAGCTGATAGAGGCCCTGAAGAAAGGCCATGTCCTGGCCGTATGTGCCGGCAAATGCCAGGCTCAGAGACATGCTCTGGTACGAGCCGCCGGCCACACTTCCGCCGGCGGCGGAGGCCGCGGCAGGCGGGCTGGGCGAGATCGATGACAGATTCACGCCGGTGCTGGAGGCAAGCGAATCAAGCTGAGTGATCAAGCCGGGAAGGTCCGCAGTGGGAGGCATCGCCAACTGGTTGCGAGCCTGCTGAGCGTCAAGCGTGGCGCTGTGGGCCTTCTGTTCCTGAAGGCTGGTCAGCTGGCCCTGCAGCGTGCCTGCCTGTGATACCAGCTGATCGTGCTGTGATCGCAGAGAGGAAAGCTTGTGGCCTGCTGGGCTCATGAGGAGCATCCACCAGACGACCAGCAGCACGACGAGCACTACGCCGCCGCTGCCAAGGAGCGCCTCGCGGCTCATGTTGGCTACCCGGTTCACTGCTGACTCCCCTCAAAGGTGTGTGCACGGTTGGTCGTAGCTGAGCTAGTCACCGACGCCGTCGAACTGAAGGTGACACTTCCGGTGCTCTTGCTGAGACCGGTAGCGAAGACGTTGGAGAAGGCCGGCGAGGACTGCATCTGTGAAACCCACTGGGCAACGCTGGTGTAGGCAGGCCCCGTGACGCTCATGCTGATCGTGCCGAGCACCGGCGCCGAGGCGACCCCGCCAGCCGCTGCAGAGGCAGAAGTTGTTGTTGCCCCTTGACCGGAGAAGCTCGATATCGCCACACCCGGCGGTATCTCTCGGCCGACCTGGTCGATGACCGCCGGCCAGCTGATCTCGTGGGCGACCAGCCCGGAGAGCACCTGATCGGTGTTCTTCACCATGGTCTTCTCACGCAGGAAGCTGGCGTAGCTGTTGACCTTCGCCTGCAGGGCGTCAACCTGCCCCTGCGCCGTCTTGACCTGGTCCTGCTCGCTGTGAACCTGCGTGAAACGAGCCCCGTAGGCGACAGCCATCAGGCCTACGGCGACAGCGCCGGCGACGACCATCTTCTTTCGAAGGGCGCGGTTCGCTAGGGTCGTGCTGAACTCTGCGGGCAGCAGGTTGAACCGGCGGGTCCCGGCCGCCCCCGGCAGGGCGATGCCGATGGGGGTGGCGAGAACCGGCTCGATCTGTGCGAGCTCCTCCTCACCCAGCTCGACCTTGGAGGTGTCGATCCGGCTAAGAACGGGGGCCGGGATCGTCGGCAGCCCAGTCTGACGCTCCAGCTCGCTGACGATTCCCTGCAGCCTCGATCCGCCGCCGGTCACCAACAGGCGGGTGATTTCGGGTTGATCGCCCATGCCGCGATAGAAGTCAATCGACCTGCGCACCTCGGCGGCCAGGTCCGAGATCGTGGTGCGGACCGCCATGCGAGCCTCTTGGGCCTGGGGGTCGTCCGACCCGATCTTGCGCTTGACAACCTCGGCGTCGATGAACGGCAGGTTCATGACGGCGGCGATGGCATCAGTGGCGCTGTTACCGGCCTCTTGGATGGTACGCACGAAGCGGGGCTTGCCAGCATCGTGGACCACCAGCATCGTCATGCCGGCACCGATCTCGACATAGGCCTCGGTGGCCTCGCTGTCCGGGGCCATCAGCGCCCGGGCCACGGCTGCGGAGCTCAGGTCAATATTCACCGGTGTCAACCCGGCCAGGGTGATGGCGGTGACGGCGCCGTCGATGACTTCCTTATGAGCGGCGCCGACGAGCACCCGGCTCATCGCCGTGCCCTCCGCGTCCTGGAAGTCCCCGAGGACCTGAGCCGAGATGGCTGCTTGCTCGGTAGGGAAGGGGATGAGGTCCGCCGCTTGGAAGCGGATGGCCGACTCGACCTCGGCGTCGCTAACGGCCGGCATCTCCAGCTGCCGAGCGATGACGCGCAGACCAGCGACGCTGGTGGCAACAGACGTCTGCTTGAACCCGCCTTCCTTCCACAGACGGCGGATCGCCTCGGCCACGACCGTCGGCTGGGTGATCTCACCTGAGACCACCGCGTCTCGAGGCAAGGTCACCTGCCCGAAGGCGAGCAGCAAGGGCTTATCCCCGCCTACTAGCAGCTCGACGGCACGAACGGCGCTCGTACCGATGTCGAGCCCTACGACCCGCTGCGACATCTCGACTCCTTCATCGGCGGCACCCTGCGATGCCGAGTGATTCGTCGGCCCACTACTGGGGCGACTTGACTTGTATGGCGATGTATTGCGGCATTACTTGATCAGCTTGATGATGTTGAACATCGGCATGTACAGCGAGATGACCATGGCACCGACTGCGACGCCCATCACCGCCACGAGAAGCGGCTCGATGAGGGAGGTGAGGGCTTCAACGGTGGCCGCCACCTCCTGATCGTAGAAGTCGGCGACCTTCCCGAGCATGGTGTCGAGGGCGCCGCTCTCCTCACCCACTGAGATCATCTGGGTGACCATCGGCGGAATCACTTCGTGCTGGGAGAGGGGGCGAGCCAGCGGCTCGCCCCGGCGAACGGCATCTTGGCAGTCGATGACGGCCGCCGCTACGACGGCGTTGCCACAGGTGTCTTTCACGATCTCCAGCGACTCCAGAATGGGGACGCCTGTCCGTACGAGGGAGGAGAGCGTCCGGCTGAAGCGGGCCAGCGCCGTCTTGTGAACCAGGCCGCCGAACACGGGAGCCTTCAGGGCGACGGTGTCGTAAATCTCTCTGCCCTTCTTCGTCTTGATCCAACGACGAAAGGCGTAGAAGGCCCCACCGACCACCAGCACGACCAGGTAAAAGGTGTGCACGAAGATGTTCGAGACGGTGAGCAGGATCCGGGTAGGCAGGGGAAGTGTTCCCCCAAGGGCGGCGTACATCGACTTGAACTGTGGTACGACGAAGATCAGCATCGCCGTGAAGATGATGCTGATGAGCACCATCACCATGGCCGGGTAGGTCATGGCCGACTTCACCCGACGCCGGAGCTCAACCTGGCTCTCAATGGTCGTCGCCAAGGTGAGCAGCACCTCGTCGAGGGAGCCGCTGACCTCGCCCGAGCGCACCATCGACACGAACAGAGGAGTAAAGATCTTTGGATGCTTGCCCAGGGCCACCGACAGGGACGAGCCCTTCTCGATGTCGCCGCGCAACTCGCCAATGACCTTGGCCAGCGCCTTGTTCTCCGTCTGCTCCGAGAGGATGCCCAGGCTTCGGACCAAGGTCAGGCCCGAGTTGATCATCGTGGCGAACTGCCGGGCGAAGACGGCGGTGTCCTTCAGCTTGACCTTGTCTGTCAGGCCGGGGATCTTCAGATCGCGCTGGAACGACGCGTTCGAGCGGGGTTCGATGGAGATGGGCGTGTAACCCATCTCCTGCAGCTTGGCTGCGACGAGGCTCATGCTGGCGCCCTCGAGGGTGCCCTCGAGAAGCCGGCCCGACTTGTCGCGAACCTTGTAAGCGAAGGTCAACGCGGCGGCCATCGACTATGCCCCCTTCAGGTGACGGCGGAACTCGTCCTCGCTCTGACAACGAGAGAGACCCACCGCCTCGGTGATCGTGCGGTTGCGGACCAGCTCGGCCAGATGGGCATCCATTGTCTGCATGCCGTGCTTTCCGCCGGCTTGCATCATCGAGGTGATCTGGTGTGTCTTTCCCTCACGGACCAGGTTCCGGATGCCAGGGGTGGCGACGAGCACTTCGACCGCCACGGTGCGACCTCCACCGTCCGCGGTGGGGACCAGCTGCTGGGTGACGATGCCCTGCAGGCACGAACCCAGCTGGGTCCGGATCTGCGCCTGCTGCGAGGGGGGGAAGACGTCGATGATCCGGTCGATGGTCTGAGGAGCATCCTGGGTGTGGAGGGTGGCAAATACGAGGTGGCCGGTCTCGGCCGCCGTAATAGCGGTCGAGATGGTCTCGAGGTCGCGCATCTCACCAACCAGGATCACGTCTGGGTCCTGGCGCAGGACATGCTTCAACGCATCGGCGAAACCCTTGGTGTCCTCGCCTACCTCTCGCTGGTTGATCAGGCAGTACTTGTTGGTGTGAACGAACTCGATGGGATCCTCGACGGTGATGATGTGAAGAGGCCGGGTCCGGTTGATGATGTCGATGAGAGAGGCGAGGGTCGTCGACTTACCGGACCCGGTCGGCCCGGTAACGAGGACCAGGCCTCTCTGGAGACTGGCGAAGGCCTGGACTGCCGGGGGCAGACCCAGAGTCTCGAAAAGCGGGATCTCGAACGGGATAGCGCGAAGGACTGCCCCCACGTTGCCCCGCTGGTTGAACACGTTGAGGCGGAAGCGACCTACGCCTAGGACGGTGTGCGACGTATCCAGCTCCCAATGCTCCTCGAAGCGTTCGCGGGTCGCCTGAGTCAGCACGGCGAAGACCGCCCGCTGGATCTGCTCCCCTTCAAGCAGCCCATATCCCTCGAGCGGAATGAGGGCGCCGTGCACCCGGACCCTCGGAGGTGAGCTGGCCGACAGGTGGAGGTCGGAGCCGCCCATCTCGACCATCTGGCGCAGCAAGTCATCGAGAACGATGTCGCCCTCGTGGAAGTCGAGCTCCTCCTCACTCACGGGCTCTTCCATCGCCGATGCGGTAGCGACGGAGCCGGACGCACCGTTCGACGAGAGCTCTGAGACCGCCCCGAGGTCGGCTGAGTAAACGACCTGCATAACCTTCTCAATGAGGTCCGGCAGCGCCACGACCACGCGCACCGGCGTTCCTAGCATGTCCGACACGATGCGCAGTTCTTCCAGGGTCGGCGGCTCGGCGGCCGCTACCACCAGCCCATCTTCGGCGACGCGGTGGCCGATGATGCCGAACTCCAATCCGATGTCGCGTGACACCGCTCGGAGTGCCTCGGCCGACGGGCGGTCGGCGGCGAGGTCGACGGCCGGCAACCCGGCCGCCGAGCCCATGGCCTCGAGGACCCGGCCACGCGCCGCAGGGTCCCGGGTGACCAGAGCCTCGGCGAGGTGGCGTCCAGGCGTCTCGGCCAGCAGGTCGGCCATGTCGGTGGGGGAGACGAGGCCGGCGGCCACGACCGCAGCGCCAAGTCGCTGCGACCAGGCCGCGCCTGCGGCCCGGAGCAGCCGGACGGTGGATTCCTGATTCATGCGACGACCCTCAGCACTTCCTCGATGGTGGTTAGACCTTGTGCCGCCTTGCGCAAGCCATCGAGCCGGAGAGGCAGCATCCCCTGCTCGAGCGACGTTCGCTTGATCTCATCGGACGGCGCGCGGCTGATAATTAATCTTTCGATCTCCTCGGTCATCAAAAGGACTTCATGTAGCGCTAGCCGACCTCGGAAGCCGGTCCTGGCGCAGGCCTGGCACCCAACCGGGCGAAATGTCGTCATGTCCGAAGGAATCGGCATCAGGTTTTCCGGCCAGCCAGCCGCGATCAGGGCATCAGTTGACACGTCAGCAGGCTCCTTGCACTTCTGGCAGAGAAGTCGGGCGAGCCGCTGAGCTAGAACACAGTCGAGGGCCGAGGTCACCAAGAAGGGCTCGACGCCCATCTCCACGAGCCGCATCGGGGTCGACGCTGCATCGTTGGTGTGGAGGGTGGAGAGGACGAGGTGGCCGGTCAGGGCGGCTTCTACGGCAATAACGGCGGTCTCGCGGTCTCGGATCTCGCCGACCAGGACCACGTCTGGGTCCGATCGGAGGATCGACCGCAGGGCGGAAGCGAAGGTCAGGCCTGCCTTAGGGTTCACCTGGACCTGGTTGATGCCAGGCAGCTGGTACTCGACTGGATCCTCGACGGTGATCAGGTTTCGATCGTCGTTGTTGAGGATGTTCATCGTCGCGTAGAGGGTCGTCGACTTGCCCGATCCGGTGGGTCCGGTGACCAGGATCGTTCCGTAGGGCTTGGTGTAGGCCTGCTCATAACGCCCGAGGATGTCCTCCAGGAAGCCCAGGTCGGCAAGGTTAAGTTTGGTGTTGGTCTTGTCCAGGATTCGCATCACGACCTTCTCACCGTGGACGGTGGGAAGGGTCGCCACCCGCAAGTCGATCTCTCGTCCGTTGGCGTTGAGAGAGATGCGCCCATCCTGGGGGATGCGTCGTTCGGCGATGTTGATGTCGGCCATAACCTTCAGACGGCTGACGACGCCCGCGGTGATGGAGCGAGGCGATCGGGTCATCTCGTGGAGCACGCCATCAATGCGGAACCTGATCCGCAAGTCGTCAGCCGACGGCTCGACGTGGATGTCCGACGCCCGCTCGTTGAGGGCCTGAAGGATGATCAGGTTGACGTACTTGACGATCGGAGCGTCCTCGACGACCGCCTGGATGGACGCCAGGTCGACCTGGTCGTCGAAGGCCGAGTCACGGGCAGCCGTCTGGGCGACGGTGTCCGCCTCGCTGTCGAGCTGATATAGACGGTTGATGAACTCGAGGATCTGACTCTTGGTGGCCATGACAGTCGCCATGTCGCGGCCCAGCACGGACCGCAGGTCGTCCATGGCGAACACGTCTGAGGGGTTGGCCACCGCCACCAGGGGCCGGCCGTCCTCCCAGCCGATCGGCAGTACGTAGTGCCGGCGGGCGACGGCCTCGGGCACCAGGTTGGTGATCGACCGGTCGACGGGGTAGTCGTTGAGGTCGATGAACTCCATGCCGACCTCGCTGGCGACCACCCGGACGATGTCGGCCTCACTGACCATGTTGCGCTCGGTCAGGACTCGGGCGAGCGACTGACCGGTGGTCTGTTGCTCGGCCAGCGCAGCGTCCATCTGGGCGCGGCTGATCTTGCCGGTATCGATCAGCAGCCGGGCGAGCTCAGGAAGCTCGTCCTCCTGCTCCTGTTCCTGAAGATCGATGTCGCTCATAGGTCTTCCGGGCGTACGATGAGGCCGCCCAAGCACCGCACCTTCCCTTATTCGGCAGTCGTCGGCCCGAGGTGGAGCCGGCGGCCTGCCCCGACTGCCGGGGGCCACGCCGCCGGTACCTGTTTCGGCCGATCAGGTGCTCGACGTGAGCTATCCGCGCCAGAGGGAGCAATTGCTGATGCAGTATCGGATCAGCCAGCGCCTCGCCGCCCCTCCCCTCTGACTGGATCTCCTTGACTGAGCCCTTGGACGAGCCTCAACTGGCGGCCTTTGTCAGCCCCCAGGACGAGCGACCCGCCCCGGTCGACACCCTGGTCCCCGCCGGGGTGGTCATCCTGTTGATCGCCTTCTCCGCCCAGACCAACACGCCTTTCTGGGCCCCCAAGTCGGCCGTAGCCCTCACCGTCGGTCTGGCTGGCGTGCCCAGCCTGATCTGGCTGATGTACCGACGAGATGCCCCCGCCTGGGCACTTTTGGGCCTGCTCGGGGTGGGAGGGCTCTCCATGGCCCTGTCCCATACCGTGGTGATGTCGCTGGTGGGGGTCTACGCCTTCGGAACTGGCTTTCTGTTCATGGTGCTGGTCGCTGGGTGGTGGGCCCTTGGGCGCAGACTCACCGCCGTCGGCAGGCGGCGGCTTGAGGCGACTCTCGTCTGGGGAGCTGTCGGCGAGTCAGCTTTCGCGGTCTGTGAACATCTCCTTTCATTCCATTACGCTGCATTTCAGCCTTACGAGGGCCGCTACTCCGCTCTGTTCGACAATCCGGTCTATTTGGCCGGATACCTCAGCGCGACCTACGCCCTGTTGCTTCGTCGGGTGTCGCTGAGTCCGAGGCCCTTGTGGCGCCATTGGCCTGAGCTGGCGGCGATGATCGCCATCGGGGTCGGGCTTCAGTACTCAGGGGAGCGCCTGGGGTTGATCGCCTCCGGCCTGGCCGCGGTCCTGGCCGTCTTCGGGTGGGCCTTCCGCGGCCGGCGGGGGCTGGGCCTGTTGTGCGGAGTGGCCCTCGGGGTCGGCGTGGCCGTCGGGGGCCTCATCAACGTGACTGGGACGTCGGCCAGCAGCTCAGTTGTCAGCACCACCAGCAACAACTTGATGTTCGGGCGGGTGTACTCCTGGGAGGCGGCGGCCCATGCCTTCGCCGCCAAGCCGGAGCTGGGATGGGGCCCCGGACGCTACGAAGCGGCCACCTCCCACCTGCGCAGTGCCCGTGAGGCCCGGGCTCAGGGTCCTGACGAGGTCTTCGCGGACGCCCACAACTTTCTGGTGGAATACGCCACCACGACCGGGGTCCTCGGCTTGGCGGCCCTCATCACCTTCCTGGTCCTGGCAGCCAGGCGGTCGACTGGACCGATGGCCTGGTTCGCCGCCCTGATCGCCGTGCACATGTTGGCCGAGCCCCAGAGCACAGGAGTCACCCCTTTGGGCCTCCTCGCGCTCGGGGCGGCCATGGCCCCTTTAGCGAATCAAGTGAACCCGACCCGGCCGGGCTGGGCACCGCCCCGGTGGATGGTCGGGGCCACGGCCATTGGGGCTGCTGGCGGCCTCTTTGCCGGCACATGTCTCTACTACGGCGACGTGACCAACCACCACGCCCAGTTGGATGCCTCCCCGTCGGAGATGGCCACTGCGATGGACTGGATGCCCCCCTGGCCCGAGCTGGCCATAACCGGATCTCAGCTGTACCTGTTCGAGGGTCTGGGCACCCCGTCGCGCAGCCCTGCCCATCGGGCCGCGCTGAAACTCGCTCGTCAGGCAGCCGCCGACGATCCGGACGCCTACGGGGGGTGGCTGTTCCTCGCCGCGGTGGAGAACCGCCTCGGCCAGCGGCAGGCCGCGTTTGGCGACTACGGGCGGGCTCTGGAGGCCAATCCATGGTCGGTTAAGGCCATGGTCGGACAGCTGGCCACCCGGCCCGCCGGCGATGTCCAGCTTCAGGGAGTCCTGTGCGCAAAGATCCGCCAGGTTGGAGAAATCACCGAGAGCCAGGGTCTCTGTCCCTCGACCTAGGCGGCTAGGGGAGGTTGGTGATCTCCTTCAGCATCGCTGAGGAGTTGACCGAACGGGTCTTCTTCGGTCGTGCCTCGGGCACGCTGAGGTCGGCCACCACAGGCGAGGGCGGATGCTCGTCGCTCGGGGGCACGAGCACGGCGGAGATGGCGGCCGGATCGAGGTGGGGCTCCGCGACGGTCTCCTCCGGCAGGGGAGCAACCTTTCGCTGCGGCCGGGCGGCGCCAGGCGTCTTGACCACCGCGATGCCGCGCTCGGCGAGCTCCTTGAGCCCCCGAGCGACCTCGAACTCACCCTGGCGCACGGCGATGGCCACCTCGGCAGCCGTTCGGCACCGGCCGAGGGCGACGATCAGGGGCCATTCGGCGGCGTCGATCACGACGCTGGCAGTGGGCAGCTCGCCTGCGAGCTCCACCTCCACGCTGAGGGAAGGAACGACCTTGGCGATCTCCTCCCACTCCGCCAGCAGGGCGCGGGCCTTGGCCAGCACCTCCTCCACCGGCTCCGGCGCACCCATCCGCGAAGGGGACTCGTTCGGTTGGAAGGCAAAACGGCCGTTCTTCCCCAACCGCAACAGATCGAACACCGCAGCGGCCAAGCCGCGGTTGCCGGCCACATCGGCGCCCACCGCCAGTCCAGCATCGAACCACACCTTGCCGGAGCGCTCGGCTCCCTCCACCACCAGGACCCCGGTCTTCTTCGTGCCGGCGAGAAGAACCATCACGTCGTCGAGTGCGAACTCGCCGAGGCTGCCCGTTAGCGACATCCTCCACCTCCCTCGGAGGCGGGTTGGAGACCCCGTCCCACCCGCGGGTTCCTTTGTCGGATGGCTAGGGGAGTGAGTTGAGATTTCTTGTCTAGTTACCGGCCGGGGGTCAAGGACCCCCGGTCCCCGTCCGATCTGTAGGCGACATCCTGGGAGGGCGTCTTGAGCTACAGCGCGGTCGTTGATGCCCTTGGGGTGGCGATCGCCGTCCGTCACCCGGTGCTGGTCTGGGGCACGCCCGGGGCGGGCAAGTCGTCGGCCGTGAAGGCGGTGGCGTCGCGGGCCACGCTTGAGTGCCAGGTGGTGAACGTCGCCGTGCGGGAGCCGGCCGACTTCCTGGGAGTGCCCAAGGATCGCGGCGACACCACGGTGTACAGCCCCCCGGCCTGGGCCCGGGCCATCGTCGAGGCCGGCGGAGGGATCGTCTTCTTCGACGACATCGACTCAGCCACCCCGGCGGTGCAGGCCGCGCTGCTCCAGGTGGTTCTCGAAAGACGCTCCGGGGATCTCTACCTCGGAGACGACGTGGCGATGGTCGGCGCCGCCAATGACCTCGAACACTCCGCCGGCGGCTGGGACCTAGCCCCCTCCCTGGCCAATCGGTTCTGTCATCTCGATTGGGAGATCGATCCCATGGTGGTGGCCGATGGCATCGCCGAGGGATTCGAAAGTCCCCCCGCCCCGAAGCTCGACTCCTGGCTGGAGGCGGAAGCGGCGTGCCGCCAGCTCGTGGGAAGGTTTCTACGCCGGCGTCCGGAACTGGTCAGCCAGCCGCCCGGGCCCGAGGTCCGGTCGGTCAAGGGTTGGCCCAGTCCGCGGGCCTGGGAGGCAGCGGCCCGCCTTTGGGGGGCGGCGGTCGCCGCTGAAGTCGGCGAGGAGACCGTCTATCTCCTGGTTTCGGGGGCGGTGGGACCGGGTGGGGCCGAGGAGCTGCTCAGCTGGGTCGAGAACGACGACCTGGCGGACCCCGAGGTGCTCCTGGCCGCGCCGGACAGCTTCCCGATCATCGGTCGGGCCGACCGGGTGTATGCCCAGCTCGGTGCCTTGACTGCTGCCCTCGCCTCTAATAACACGCCGGAGCGGTGGGCGGCCGCCTGGGTGGTGGTAGGCCGGGTTGTCGAGCGGTTCCCCGATGTGGCCGCCACCGCCGCCCGGCTCCTTGCTCGCAGCCGCCCGGAGGGGGCCGCTCCTCCACCCCAGCTAGCTCAGCTGGCCGACATTCTCGACGCCGCGGGGCTGCGCCAGCCCGGGGACGGGATTGGTGCCCACCGCAGCTGACGCCGCCAAGATCTCGTCGGCCCGCCTGCTCGCCGTCCACCAGTTCCCCTACCTGGCCCGGGCTCTTTTCGCCCTTCAGCCTCGCCCCGGGCAGCGGTCCATGGCGGTCGACGAAGCCTGGCGCCTCTACATCGGTCCAGAGGTTCTCAACTCCTGGACGGTCGAACAGTGCGCCGCGGTAATGGTCCATGAAGTCACCCATCTCGTCCGAGACCATGCCGGCCGAGCTCGGTCGCTCGGTGTCGAGCCGGGGGAGCGGCGCCGCTGGAACCTGGCGGTTGACCTGGAAGTCGACGACGACCTGATGGATGCTGGACTTCCCCTGCCCTTCGGCGGATCACAGCCGGGTACCTTCGGGCTGCAGCCTCACCAGCTGGCGGAGAGCTATTTCCGCCAGCTCTCCGATCGGGCCGAGCGCACCTGCGGCTCTGGCTCTGGTGGCGAGGCCGCGGCGGGGGAGGAGCCGGGCGATCGGGACCAAGGCCTCGGCGTGGTCGGGGCCATGGCGGTGCGCCGCCAGGTGGCTGACGACGTGCGCCTCGCTGTCGCTCGCGGTGATTCCGTATCTGCCGGTTGGCGACGCTGGTCGGAGTCGCGGGGTCGCAGCCTGGACTGGCGTTACGAGATGGCTGCCGTAGTTCGAGCCGCGACCCGGGCACCGGTCGGGCGGCCCGACTATACGTACGCCCGGCCCAGTCGGAGGGGAGCGGCCGCCTGGCCGGTGATCCTGCCGGCCCAGGTGCGGATCACTCCATCGGTGGCGGTGGTGGTGGACACCTCGGCTTCCATGGCCCAGTCCCAACTCGACCGGGCCCTGCGTGAAACGCTGGCCATCGCCGAGGCGGTGAGCGGGCGAAGGCGGGTGACCGTCCTCTCGTGCGACACGACGGCGCGGGTGGTGGGAAGGGCCTCGAACGCTCCCGGACAGACGCTGGCCGGTGGTGGCGGCACCGACATGGCCGCCGGCCTCGAAGCGGCGAGCAGGCTCAGGCCCCGTCCGGATCTGGTGGTCGTCATGACCGACGGCCACACCGCGTGGCCACCCCAGGCACCGGCAGGAACCCGCGTGGTGGTGGGGATAGTCGGATCAGGACCCCCCGCACCGCCCTGGGCCCGTACCGTGCGGATCGCCTCGTGAGAACCGACGAGAACCGCGCGCAGGCCCGGCCGACGCTCCCCGCCAATTGGTGCCTCAAGCGGCCCGCTGTCCGGTGCGAGGTCGCTTGTGGGGATGCGGTACACCACCTGCGCTGGGAGCGGGGCAAGATCATCCTCGAGGACCACGACCTCACGGCCGAGGAGACCCTGGCCTATCTGGGGGCCCCCGAGACCGGCTGTGTCGCCCTCCTAGGGGCCTGGAGACGCCGCCAGCTGTCCCTGTTGCCCGGCGATCTCGCCGCCGTCGCCGGTGAGGCCGAGGATGTGACGAGATGGCGAACCGCACCCAGAAGCCCGACCACCTCGGCCGTCGATGAACGCTTCCGCCGGTTGACGACATCCCTGTTGACCGATGCCTTCCGTCAGTCACAGTGGCGCCGGTCCGGCCGCGAGATCGCCGTGATCGTCCGTTTCCAAGACGGAGGATCTCCCCCCCACGTGAGTTCATGGGGCGTCTCCGAGCGTTCACGCTCGGTGGAGGGTGTAGAGGTCACGGTCGACAGCCGGTGGGCCACCCGCGTCGGGAGGCTGTTCGGCAGCGTCAGCAGCACCGTCGTACTGGCAAAGGCCGCCGTGGGCGCCCCGCGCCCCGATCGGCGTGCCGTCTGGATTGCCGACTGGGCCGACGGCGGACTGCGGGCGCGGGTTGCCCTCATCCGTCGGACCGGTGCCGGCTGGGCGTTGGAAGATTCCGACTCTCCCTCCTAATCGCCCTTTAACCGGCATATCTCCCCCGACACGTAGGGATCGCCGTCTACTTGCCGATACAACCGACATGGCGGGAATCACCAGGACTCTGGGAGTCGCCGCGCTCGGCGTCTCGCTGTCCCTCGTGTCCGCGACGCCAGTGGCGGCCGACCAGACGACCGACACCGTCAACCAGTCACACGCCCAAGGACTCCAGGAGGGCACGATCCTGCCCCAGCTCTGGCAACAGGAGGCGGCGGTGGCGAAGCTCGACGCCCAAGTTGCTTGCGCCAACGCCCAACTGGCGCAAGTCCAACCCGCTCTCCAGGCGGCGCAAGCGGCCGAGGCCACGGCGGCCCAGACCGACGAGGCCGCCACATTCAGGCTAGAGATCGCCCAGGCCCAGCTAGACAGCGCCCGCCAAAGTCTGCACCGCTTCGCGATCGACGCCTACGTCGAGCCGCCCACCGCCGGACTGCCTGAGCTGCTCAGCGGAGCGGAGAACGCCGGGACGATGATGGCGGCCCCCGAGTACCTGAAGGCTGCGGCCCAGACTCAGGGCGACGCCATCAGCGCCTTTCGCCAGGCCCAGGAATCTCTGACCAGTGCCCGCCGGCAGAGCACCCAAGCTCACGACGCCGCCCGGGCCGCCCTTGCCCATGTCGCCACCCGCCAGGCGGCGCTGGCCTCCGCCCAGCAGCAGGCGGCGACGCTGCAGACCGAGGCCGCCGGTCAGGAGAACGCCATCACCCAGTCGATCCAGCTTCTCCAATGGTCCCGTCAGGCACTCGACGCCTCGCTCGGCACGACGAGCCAGCCGGACAGCGTCACCTCGGTCATCACCGCCGCAGAGGGGGCGCCGCCGGCGGGGTGGCAGGCCCCTCAGCCGGGGGCGCTGAAGTTCGTACTACCAGTGGGCAACGTGCCGATCACCTCGCCCTTTGGTCCCCGCATCAACCCGATCACCAATTCCGTAGAGAACCACCCGGGGGTGGACTTCGCGGCTCCGGACCAGACGCCGATCGGCGCCGCCTTGGCCGGTACGGTCATCTGGGCCGGTCCCCTAGGCGGCTACGGGAACGCCACCATCATCGACAACGGAGCGTTCGTCAGCGACCTCTACGGGCATCAGAGCCAGATCCTCGTCAAGGTCGGCGACCAAGTCGCTGCCGGACAGATCATCGGCCTCGAGGGCAGCACGGGGGAGTCCACCGGGCCGCATCTGCATTTCGAGGTCAGGGTGCGGGGCGTTGTTCAGGACCCCTTCCCTTACCTGCTCAACGCCCTCCTCGCAGCCCCGACGATGCTCCCGGGGCCAACGCAGGCGTGTCAGTCCTGAGCTGATCCACGCCGTCGGCGCAAGCTCCTAGCCGTCGAAGGCGGACCTCGAAAGTCGCACCTCCACCGGGTGTGTCGTGCACATCCACCGTCCCGCCGAGGGACGAGCACAGCTGCCGGGCCAGGTGGAGTCCGATACCGGTCCCGCCAGCGGAGGAGCGGGATTCAAGCCGGACGAAGCGCTCGAAGATCCGGCCACGATCATCCGATGGCACGCCGGGGCCGTGGTCCACCACGCGTATCAGGACCTCATCGGCGCTTCCTCCGGTCTCCACGGCGATGAGCCCTTCTGGGGCGTACTTGACGGCGTTGTCGAGGAGAATGTCAATCACCTGACGCAGCCTGGTGCCATCGGTTTGAACCAGACCGGGGTGTGAGACACACACCGAGCGCAGGCGACCGGGTGCCCGTTGCGCCATGGCGACCACGGCATCATCCACGACCTGACTCACGTCGACTTCTGCGGTGATGATACGAAGCGAACCGTGTTCGGTCGCCGCCACGACCAGCAGGTCTTCGATAAGGCGCCGAAGTCTCTCCCCCTGCTCCCCGGCCATGGCCAGCAGCCGGTCGCGCTGCTCCTCGGTCATCTGGGGCCCTGAGCTCCTGAAGGTGGACAGCATTCCGATCAGGAAGGTCAGAGGCGTCCTCAGTTCGTGGGAGACATTGGCGAGGAACTCAGTCTTTTGGCGGTTGAGGTCGATCTGGTGGGCCAACGCCTGTTGGGCTTCAGCGAACAAGGTGGCATTGAGTACGGACAGCGAAGCGTTGAGCGCGAAGGCGCCCAGGACCTCACCGAGGCGGTCCGCCGCCCCCGCCGGAGCAGGAGGGCGGCAGGCGAGCATGACGACTCGCGCCGGGGCCTCCGGGGGGGAAGGGGCGACGACGTACACGTCCCCGGGCGGGAGTCGTCTCCGAGCGCGCGATTCGATGTCACGAGCCCGCAGCTCGGCGGTCCCGCGTGAATCGGCCAGCCTTATGACCTCGAGACTCTCCGCGCGGGTCAGCGACCTGCCTCGCTCACTCTCATCGTCGACGAGGCAACCCACCGGCGACCCGTCGCTCGGCAGAAACACGCACGCCGCCGCGCTGGCGGTAACCAACCGCCGGGCTTCGGCGGCCAGTGACACCAGAACCTCGTCCACCTCCCCCAGGCGAGCAACACGGGCGGACGACTCGTACAGCCGCTCGAACCGGAGCTGGTCTGCTCGGTGACGGGTTAGGGCCCGGTTGGCCAGTACGACGATGGTCAAGACCGGCAGGAGCAGGACCGGGCTCGGGTCCCAGGCCAGATAGAGCTGCCAGGTGATCAGCCCGAGAGAGGCTGCCGCGGCGGCGGAGGCAAACACCGAGGGCGTGCAGAGGCGCAGGACCCGGGTCCACGGCTCGGACTCCTTGATTGCCACCACGGAGATGACCTGGGCGGCGCTCGAGAGGTTGTATGCGATAACGCCCGAGATGGCGATGAGCCAATCAGTATGACTGGTCCAACTGGCGTGCCGTCCGGCACCAAGGAAGACCGCGGTGCCGGCCGCCGCCGCCAGCATGGAGTTGGCGGTATTGAACATCGCCTTTTGACCGGATTGCCGGAAACGGACGGCTCCGACCACCGCGCCGGCGCCGAAAAGGAGGATCACCCCGGCAGGAGGTAGGACGAACCAGGCCGGCACCGCGGCTGCCTCGACCAGGGTCACCGAATATGTATGGCGGCCCAGCTCGATGCGGAGGTGCAGGCAATTGAGGCCGGCGAATACAGCAAAGAAGAGGAGCCACTCCCAAGTTGGGACCCGGCTCCAAGGGCGTCCGTGAGGGCTCAATAAGACGGCCGCCAGGATTGCGCCCACGGCATCAGCCACGGCCAGGGCCACGATGGTCGAGCCGACGCGTTGCTCTCTGTTCGCCCGACTCACCCCATTGTTGTCGGTCGCCTGTGCGCCGTCCCTGAGCGACTACTCAGCTCCAGGCCGAGCCGTCCCACGAAGACCCGTCCCAGGAAGACCCGTCCCACGAAGAACCGTCCCAGGAAGACCCGTCCCAGGACGACCCATCCCAGGACGAACCATCCCACGAAGACCCATCCCACGAAGACCCATCCCACGACGAACCATCCCACGACGAACCATCCCACGACGAACCATCCCACGACGAACCATCCCAGGACGAACCGTCCCACGACGAACCATCCCACGACGAACCGTCCCACGACGAACCGTCCCACGAAGACCCGTCCCACGACGAACCAGCCCAGGCTGAGCTTCCGAAGGACTTCATGTCCCAGGGCATGGACCCCTGGAATTGGTTGGCGACCGCCGGATTGGAGATCGGGTGGTGCTGGTTCCAAGCGGGTACGGGCTTGGCTGAAAGTGCTGCCGCTACGTCCAGGATCAGGCCACGGTGGCCGGGCACCGTCCTCGTGCTCGAAGTCAGCGCCCCCTTGATCGCATCAGGGGTTGCGCCAGGGTGGGCAGCCGCTATCAGGGCGGCAGCGCCGGAGACGATGGCGGCCGACATCGACGTCCCCGTACCCTTGAAGTAGGGCCCTGTGGGGGCATCGCTTGGAATCACCGCCGACGGGTTAGCTGCGTAGATGGTGGACCCTGGATCGCTGGTCGAAACCGTGTGAGCGCCGGGGGCCAACAGGTCGGGCTTGCCGATGGTCTTGGATTCGCCGGAGAAAGAGGCGACCGTGTCGCTGGAGCTGTCAGGCCAGCTGTAGGTGGCGAGGGCCCCGACAGTGATGACCCAGGGATCATCGCCCGGACTGGTGACCGAGCCGGGACCGTCGTTTCCGGCGGCGGCGACGACCGTGATGCCCGAAGCCCAGGCGGCCTCGACTGCCCGATCGAGCGGGTCGACGTTTACAGGCAGCTTGTAGGGGGCCGAGAGAGACAGGTTCATAACCCGAAGGTTGAACTGCTTTCGGTGAGCGATCGACCAACCGATCCCCCCAATGACCTTGGAGAGGCTGGTCGATCCGTCAGCCCCGGCCACCTTGATCGAGACAATATGGGCCCCCGACGCCACTCCCAGGTAGTGGACGCCCCAGCTGGCGCTCGAGGTGCCGTCACCACTGATGAGGCCGGCCATGAACGTGCCGTGTCCGTACTGGTCGAGCCCGGAACCCGAACCAGACAGGTTCGGACCACCAATCACATGGTGGACCAGGTCCGGTTCAGCCCCCACGCCAGTATCGATGAGGGCGACCCCGATGTTGGCGCCCCCACCAGGGGACCAGGCCGAGCCCAGGTCGATAGCCTGAAGCTGTGGAGCGGCGGTCGTCAGGTCAAAGCCGGCAGAGGCCACTCGCACAGGCAGGTCGGGTACGACAGTGACACCTGGTAGGGACCGGAGGGAGGCAAGCGTTGCGGGCCGGGCGTTGGCAACCACTGCCTGGATGAAGTCCAGCCGACCGGTCACCTCTCCTCCTGCGGCCTGGACAGCGGCAATGGCGGCGGGGAGGGACGCCGCCTCGACGATCACCTTGTTTACAGGCCCCGATACCGACGCGGCCGACACGGCGGGGGGAGCGGCCATGGCCGCGGCAGTGAGCGCCACAGTCGCCACGGCCACGCTCCGGCGCCGCAACCTCATCCTCCACCCTCTTTCCTACCGATCGGTTTCGCGGATATCGGGCCCGGCTGAGGCGGCCTTGAGAAAAATCGCCCGCCTCGCCTGCGGCACTCAGGCGACCTCAAGAATCAGGCGTCCGGGTCGACACTTAAGGAAGAGAGGCGGGCGGTCGGGAGGCCGCCATTACCCGCGCCGCCGGATCGGGACCCATGATCGACCCACCCGAAATCGAGCGCCCCCCCCGACGCAGGCCCCTGTCGGGCTTGACGGCGGGTAGCGCCGGCATGCTCTTCGTCGAGGGCGCCCGGATGCTCTTCGTCCTGGTCGGAGTGGCGGTGGGATACCGGGCGGGCACCCATTGGACCAATCCCAACCTCGACAACCTGCCAGCCATCGGGGCCGTGGCGGGCGCTCTCATTGCCTATGTCACCGGGGGTTGGCTGGGCCGAGCGCTCCGGCGGCTTACGGGCACGGTCAGCGGCTCGGTTTCCCACATCCCTCCCTACGAGATCCTGGCCGGTGCCCTTGGCGCGACCGTGGGCGCCCTGGTCGGGCTCACCTTCGGAGTGGCCCTGGTTCTGGTCTTGCCCCGGATGATCGGTCTAGCCCTGGCGGCCATGCTGGTGTGGGTCACTGGTTGGGCCGGAGGGTCCGTTGCTCTCTCGCGGGCCGAAGAGCTGTTCGCCGCGGCTGGTCTCTCCCTTCGACCGCTGGTGCGCAGCACCCCCTACGCCGGCGCCGACGGCTATGTCGTGGACACTTCCTCGATCATGGATCCTGGGATGCTCGTCATGATCCGGTCAGGACTGCTGACCTCGGACCTCCTGGTGCCTCGCTTCGTTCTCGACGAGCTGCGGGCGCTGGCCGACGAGATCGGCACCGAGCGGGGTAGGCGAGCCCAAGCCGGGCTCGAGACTCTCGAGATGATCAGGCGCGAGCATCTGGCTCGCCTCCAGATCCTAGAAGACGCCATGGTTGAATTCGATGAGGTGGACGCCAAGCTCGTGGGCCTGGCCCGTCGCCTGCAGCTGCGGATCCTCACTACGGACAACCACTTGTCCTCGGTCGCAGAGCTTCAGGGCGTTCCCTGCCTCAACATCCGCACGGTCGTCTCCGACATGGCGTCGCCCGTGGTAGCCGGGTCGGAACTCCAGTTGACCATCGTCAAGCCGGGCAAGAGCGAGGGCCAGGGTGTCGCCTACCTCGACGATGGCTCGATGGTGGTGGTCGCCGGGGGAGAGGAGCTAGTCGGTGAGGACGTTTCGGTGGTGATCACCAATGTCCTGCCGACCTCCAAGGGACGCCTCTACTTCGCCCACCGGGTCCCCGACCAAAGCGATCACGGCACCTTCCTCGCCGGCTGAACTGCCCCTGGAACCAAACCAGTCCAGGAGGCCTGCGGCGCTGATCCCGCTACGGGAGATCAGACGCTGGCGAAGCACCGCCGCCGGTCAACCGGGCCACATGGTCCAATAGGTCCACGTCGGTGAACGGCTTTTGCAGGACCCCGTGGGCGTCCAGTGACGCCCCTCCGTCGTCATAACGAGCGCTGATCTCGGCGCTGACCACGAGGACCGGGACAGTGCTGGTCCGCTTGCTCGCCCGAATTCGGCTCAGGACCTCGGTCCCATCGGAGTCGGGCAGCCGCAAGTCGAGCAGGACGAGGTCCAAGTCGGTCTCGTCGAGTGCCTCGAGGCCGGTCCACCCGTCGAGGGCCGTCACCACGTCGTAGCCAGCCATGCTGAGGATCGTGGCCATCAGATAGCCGATCGGGGCGTCGTCCTCGATGATCAGCACCCGGGGAGACCGCGGTGTCGGTCGTAGGGCGGTCAGCGCTTCGAGCGGGCCGGATTCCATAACTCGCCTATCGGCAACTTGCCGCCGCGGATGTAATCCCAGTATGGGGCGCGGTTAGCGGGCCCCGGCCGCCACCAGCCCACGCTGCTGCAACATGACCTTGAGGTCGTGGGGATTCGAGGCTGCCATCAGGGCATCGCGGAAGTTGACCACGCCGTCTTCGATGAGGCCCACCAGAGCCTGGTCGAAAGACTGCATGCCGTAGTAGTCGCCGTCCTTGATGATCTCGGCGATGTCACCAGTCTTGGCCTTGTCCAGGATGCAGTTCTGGATCCGGCCGTTGACCACCATGATCTCGACCACCGCCGCCCGCCCGGACGTGTCCGCCCGGGGAACGAGCCTCTGGCAGACCGTACCTCGCAACGATCCAGACAGGGTCACCCGGATCTGGTTCTGCTGATAGGCAGGGAAGAAGTCGACGATCCGGTTGATCGTTTCGGGAGCGTCGATCGTGTGCAGGGTCGAGAGGACCAGGTGGCCGGTCTCAGCGGCGGCCAGGGCTGCCTCCACCGTTTCCTGGTCACGCATCTCGCCGACGAGGATTACGTCGGGATCCTGCCGCATCGCCCCACGCATAGCGGCGGCGAAGGACCGGGTGTCGAAGCCCACCTCGCGCTGCGAGATCGACGCCATCTTGTCGTTGTGGAGGTACTCCAGGGGATCCTCGATGGTCACGATATTGCACTCGCGCGTAGCGTTGATGTGATCGATCATCGCCGCCAGCGTGGTCGTCTTTCCGGAGCCTGTAGGCCCGGTGACCAGGATGAGGCCCCGCTGCTCGTCAGCCAGCTGCTGGACAGCCGGGGGAAGGCCGAGCTCCTCGAAGCTGAAGGCGGAGGTCCTGACCAGACGCATGACGATTCCAACAGACCCTCGCTGGCGGTACACGTTCACGCGGAACCGAGCCAGACCCGGAACCGAGTAGGCGCAGTCCGCTTCGTTGTTCTCCTCGAAGTGCCGGGCCACCTCGGGCCGCATGACCACGGCCGCCATCGCCGCCGTATCGGCCGCGGTGAGATCGGCTTCGTCGCTGAGCGCTCGGAGGGCGCCGTCGACCCGGATCTTCGGCTTGGTGCCGGCCTTGACGTGGAGGTCGGATCCGCTCTGGCCTACCAACACCCCGAGGTAGCGGTGGAGGTCGTCACGTGCGCGCTGCTGCTGGTCCGTCGACACATAGTTCAGATCGGCCGCCACCCATGGCCACTTGAGGTCCCGAGCCAATCCCACTGACTGCCAAATTGTCCCGAGTACTAAAGACCCGCTGCCTTTGGAACCGAGATTAAGGCATGGCCAGGAACCCCGGCCCCGAAACGACTGCGCCGCCGCCGTCCCTCGGGTCCGATCGAGCCTTCGACCTGGCGTCTTTCGTGCGGGCGCAGGAGGGGCCCATCTGCGAGCTCTGGCTTGCGGGCTCGTCCGAGCCCAGCAGCGTCGGGGCCGAAGCCTCGGCGGTCCTGGGCGCTCTGGTCGACGCCTTGGAGCCCAACGGCGGGTGGTGGCTCGACGTCACGGCTGAGTCGCTCGTAGAGGCGGGGGTCAAGTCACAGGAGCTTCGGGTTCAGCTCGCCAGGCTCCGCGGGGTGATCAGCGACCTCATCGCTGCCTCAGGAGGACCGGAGCTGGCCCGCGAGGCAGCTACCCGGCTGGATAGGGCGGCCACCGACCTCGTGGCCGCCTGCGAACGCCAGGCGCAGTAGCACGGCCGTCGCCCTTCATCTCCCCGGCTGATCTGCCGATATCGGAGGCAGCGGCGAGACTAGGAGGTGACGGATGACCGTTCGAATCGTCGGGTGCCCATGGCCCCAGGACGAGTCCGGGCTCCCCGTCCCTGACCGGATGGCCGCGGTTCAGATTCTCAACGCCCGCGTCTCCGAGCTTCCAGCCGAGGTGCTGGCTCGCATCGGGGTCCTGGCCCGCACCAGCCCTACCAACAGCCTCGTGTCGTCCCGGCTCGGTCGGGCGTGGCTACGGGAGGCGGTCTCGTGCGTCTTCGCCGACCGTCTGGCCGGCCTGGGCGAAGTCGAGGTGGCCGGCCATCGCTACGTGGTGGCGGCTGACATCGACGGGCACTCCGGCCTGGCCTGCGACGCCGTCGAGAGCCTCAGCCTGGCGGGCATTTGCGTCGCCGGCGTACCCTCCGTCTCCGCCGTCGCCTGACGGGAAATCTGGACCTCGCCCTCGGCGGCCGGAGTTCTTTCTGGGTGCTGGCGCCGGACGTTTCGCCACGTACCGGCCGAATCGGCGGCCCGCCTGGAACGCTCGGGACTTTCGGCAGGTGATTTCGGCCCCTGCGGGGAACTACACCCGTGACAGGGATTGACACCGGAACGGGGCTGAGAGCATGCAGATCGACCAGCTCGGCGGCAACAAGCTCGTGGCGGCGGCGACCGCCGACGTGGGGCAGACCCGAGAGCGGGTTCGTCAGCGCAGGTTGCGGGGCCTGCTGATCATCCTTTCGATCGTGCTGGCCTGGACCTGGTTGCGCAACGGCCGGGCCCCCTCGTTCCACCTGTCGCCGGCCTGGACCCCCCTGCTACCTGGGCTGGTGCTAATGACGCTGCTGGGGCTGGCGTTGGTGGTGCCGTTGTTGGGGGCGGGTCGGTCTCCGCATGTGTTGTTTCGGCCGGGGGAGATCGAGACTCGGTTTTCGGATGTGGTGGGCTCGGCGGTGGTGGTGGAGGAGGTTGTTAAGAGCTTG
>Ga0209810_1000484_pt1 | contig 87216 bp, 77 predicted proteins | sample Coa_R1_7_FD_187159 | JGI IMG/M metagenome (GOLD analysis project Ga0209810, IMG submission 187159) | Surface soil microbial communities from Centralia Pennsylvania, which are recovering from an underground coalmine fire - Coalmine... | ecosystem: Environmental > Terrestrial > Soil > Unclassified... | reverse complement strand
GCACGGTGATGAACACCAGCCCGTTCTTATAGACCGCCTCCACCTGGTCCGGGTTGATCGCATCCGGCAACTGGATGGTGCGGCGGAACTTGCTCGGGCCGAACTCCCGCCAGATCACGCTGGCCCCCTGCGGGGTCTCCCATTTCAGCTCGCCCTCGACCGTCAGCGTCCCGCCGACCGCGGTCACGCTCAGCGCCCCGGGGTCCACGCCGGGCGCCATCAGCGCAATCTGATAGCCGTCAGCAGTCTCCCAGACGTTCAACGGCACCGACTGGTAGCCCGTGGCGCCACCGTTCGTGGAACGCCCGAACAGGAACGCCCAGGGGTTCTCCAGGAACTGCTCCATCAACGACCAGGTCGACGGAAACGTGGGGCGGCGGATATCCATTGCCATGGAAACCCTCCTCAACAGGCTCTCGTTGTGGTGCCTGCCTCGTCTGGGAACAGGGTATGCGACGGCTATCAGGACGACGTTGAGACGATGTAAGAAGCGCGTAAGAGATGGCGCTCCCGGCCGCCGCTACAGGGCAGCCGCGCTCTCGGCCGGCAGGGTGAGGGTGAAGGTGCTGCCCTGGCCCAGGCCACCACTCGCAGCCACGACGTCCCCACCGTGCGCCTGAGCGATCTGCCGCGCAATGTACAGGCCAAGGCCCAGCCCCACATGTCCGTGGACGGGAGCGCCAGAGAGCTGCTCGAACCGCTCGAAGATTCGCTGCAGGTCGCCCGGGGCGATCCCGATGCCCTGGTCGTGCACCGCGACTGTGGCCAGCACCCGGCCGTCCCGCTGCTCAGCTCGCACGCGGATCATAATGTCCCCCCCCTCGGAGAACTTGACGGCGTTCTCGACTAGGTTCACCAGGACGCGGCGCAGCCGGCGCCGATCGGCGCTGATGACCAGCGGCTCCGTGTCGGCTTGCACTCGAATACAGTGTGCACGGGTGGTCTGCTGGATGTCCTCCGCCACCTCCCGCGCCAGCGCCGCAAGGTCAACACGGCCGATCTCCAGCGACAGCTTGCCGCGCCGCAGTCGCTGCACGTCCAGGACGTCCTCGATCAAGGCGGTCATGTGGTCGGCCTGCTCGAGGATGTGGCGGACCACCTGGCGCACGGCTGGCGGGATGGGCGCCTCGGCGAGCTGCGCCTCCAGCAGCTCCGCATAGGCCTTGATCACGGCCACGGGGGTTCGCAGCTCGTGGGCAGCCAGGTCGAGGAAGCTGTCGCGCTCCAGCGCCCGGTCGCGCCGCGCCGTCTCCTGCTCGGCCTGGTGCGCCTGGTGCCCCTCGGCCAGCAGCAGGAGCAGCAGCGTCGCCAGGGCTCGCCAGCGCGCTGCCGCCTCCTCTGCTGGCAGCTCAGGCATGCGAGCCTTGACTGGACGGCGTTGCGCTGGCCGCTGGGCGACGGTAGTCGACGAATTTGTAGCCCAGACCGGGGACGGTAAGGATGTACTTCGGGTGTGCCGGATCGGGCTCGATCTTCTGCCGCAGGTAGGAGATGTACAGGCGGACGTAGTGATCTTCCTGGCGGTACTCATAGCCCCACACCTTGGCCAGCAGCGTCTCGGTTGGCATCAGCCGGCCCGGGTTGGCCGCCAGGTGATACAGCAGCCGGTACTCGGTGGCGGTCAGGCGGACCGGCTGGCCGCGCACCAGCACCTCTCCGCGATCAAAATCGAGCGTGAGCTCCTCGTCTACCACAATGCGCGTCTTGGGCAGCGTCGCTGGCTGCTCGGCCCGGCGCAGCACCGCCTGGACACGGGCCGCCAGCTCCTTCTGGCCGAACGGCTTGGTGACGTAGTCATCCGCCCCCAGCGCCAGCCCGCGGACCTTCTGCTCCTCCTCGCCCCGAGCAGTGAGCATGATGACGGGGACGTTGGACACACGCCGGATCTCTTGGAGTGTCTCGAAGCCATCCATCCCGGGCATCAGGACATCGAGGATGACCAGGTCCGGGAGCTTATCGCGGATCGCCTGGAGCGCCTCTTCGCCGGAGGAGGCGCCAAAGACGACGTAGCCCTGCAGCTCCAGGTACATGGAGACTGCCCGCACCAGGTGCGGCTCGTCATCGACCACCAGGATCCGACGCGGCACGTCGCTCGGCATCGTCATCCTCCACTTCGCCCTAAGCCTACAGCAGTCACCGTAAGGACGGCGTAAGAAGCGTGTCGAGCCGGCATCGTAAGCGGCAGCCGCCCGCCAGAGCCGCCGGCTTGCTCGCCCGCTCGGTCAGGTCAGGAGCGCGGCCGCGGGCGGCGCGGCGCCGGGGGTGTATCCCGCAACGCCTCGAAGTAGCTCCGGCAGGCGCGACAGCGGCGCTGGCTGAGCAAGAGCTGTGAGCCGAAGGGGGCGATCTCTTCGGTGTCCCGCGAGCCGCAGAAGGGGCAGCGCGGCGCGGCAGGCGGTGGGTCGTCGCGGCGGGGACGGGCAGGCATCAGGCCACGGGGCGCAGCCGGCGGGCGCGGGCGTCCCAGCGATCCCAGGGCAGGCTGCCCGCCGACAGCTCCACCAGCAGCCCGATCGCTTCGCGGACGGTGCTCAGGCGGGCGCGCAGGCGCTTGCGGAGCTGCTCGGGGCCAGCGGCGAGGATGCCGGCCCGGACCAGCCGGCTGAGCACCGGGTCGTCCGGGCGGCCGAACCAGGTGAAGGCATCGTCCCACATGCGCTGCAGGCTGTCCGCCAGCATCGGCCGCGTCTCGTCGGCGGCGGCGAGCCGGCGCGTCCAGCCCTGGGCGTGAACCCAGTGGACCTGTTCCTCCTGGAGGATCTTGCTCGCGCGCTGCCGCAGCGGCTCATAGGAGGACTGGGCCGCCGCCTCCAGCACAGTGGTCAGCGCACTGTCCACCAGGAAGTTGGCAGCGACAAAGTCGCCCCAGGTCGCGAAGGGGCGGTCCAGGCAGGCGAGCGCCTGCGTCGGCCGGTGCTGCCAGCCCGCTCCCTCCATGGGCGGCGCCTCACTGCCCTGGGGAAAGCCGCGCAGCAAGGGATAGAAGGAGCGGGCGTGACCAAGCTCGTCCTGGGCCATCGCCGCCGCGGCCGCGGCCGACTCCAGCATCGGGGCGCCCGTGCACCACTCGGCGTAGCGACGCCCCAGCACATACTTGTTGTCGGCCAGCGACACCAGGAAGGTGTACAGCGCCGCGCTCGTCTCCGGGTCGAGCCCGGCCACCGCTTCGACCCGCTCGACGACCGGGGCGGCGGCCTGCGCTGCGCGCTGGAGCGCCTCGGGGTCCGCGGCATCCTTGAAGACGGGGCGGCCACGGTGGCGGGGCGCGGCGGTCTCGCTCATGGGGCGATCACGGTATACATCGCGCTGCGTGGGACGACCACAAGCTCCACCCAGGGATGCTCGTCATAGATGCTGCGGGCGAACACCATCGCCAGGTCTGGATCGTCGGCGGTGACGGTGCCCACCTGCGCCAGCGGCTCATCGTAGCGCCGCCGGGCGAATACGACCCAGACGGAGCGGAGGGAGGGCTTGCGCTCCTCGCGCACCCCCTGGGGCGGAGCCGCGGCGCCATCAGGAGCCGCGAGCGCGGTCATACGCCGATTCCCAGCACGCGCAGCCGCTCCCGGGCGGCACGGCTCAGCCGGCGGGGCGTCCAGACCGGGTCCCAGACTACCTCCATCTCCACCGCGTCGATCGCTGGCTCGCGTAGCAGCCGGGCGCGAATATCGTCCTGAATCATCTCCATCGCCGGGCAGCCCATCGCGGTGTAGGTGATCTTCAGCCGCGCCAGGCGCCGCTCGGGGTCGTAGTCGGCCGCGACGATCAGGCCCATGTCCACCAGCGAGACGGGAAGCTCCGGGTCCTCCACCTCGCGCAGCGCGCGCCAGATCCGTTCGACGGCTTCCTCGTTTCGGTTTCCCTGCTCCGAGCCGGACCCAGCAGCCTCCGCGCGGCCCGGGCGGCGCTCCGTGCTCCAGGAGAGGGGCCGGGCTGTCATCGCGCCGCTCCAACTAGCTCGGGACTCGGAGCCCGGGACTCGGGGCTCGCGCCGTACAGGTCGCGGTAGCCGCGCTGGAGGCTGGCCACGAGCTCCTGGTTCATCGGGCCGCGCTCCCGCCAACGCTTCAGCACCTCGTCCCAGCTCACCGGCCCCTGTTCCAGCAGCCAGCGCTTGTTGGCAGCGTCGAAGCGGGCCGGGAACGGGACGTCGAGCACGTACTTGCCCTGCTGCTCGTCGTAGTGCGCCGGCACCTTCAGCCCCACCTCCTCGCAGAAGGGCACGACGGTGCGCAGCCACTCCTGGCGGAGCTGGTCGTTGCTCTTGCCCTTGAAGCCGTAGGAGAGCTGCTCGCCATGCTGCTTCTTGTCGTCTGGTAGCCCGAACCACTCCACGGTGAGCAGGAACATCCAGTCCACCGCCCGCTGCAGCTTCGCCTTTTGCTCTGGATCCTGGACCAGGCGGCGGATCCACTGCTGCCCGTGGCGCAGGTGGAACGTTTCCTCCTTGTCCACCTTGGCCAGCGCCCGCTTCCAGGGCCCGAATGTGGTGGAGCGATAGACGTCCGACAGCAGCACGTAGCCGGCCTGGTCGTAAAAGGCATTGGCGACCACCAGCTCTACCCAGGAATCGAGCGGGACATCGAAGGCGTAGGGGTGCTTCCAGAGGCTGGCCGGCCGCTCGTAGATCAGCCAGTCCTTGTTCACCCCCAGGTCCTCCAGCAGCCGGTAGGCGATGTGGGCATGGGCGATCTCGTCCTGGACGATGGAGATGGCGGAGCCGAAGGCGTTCAGGTTGGGGGCGTCCTGCGCGGCGCGGATATAGGCCGGAGCGCTGATCAGCTCGGTGTCGGCGGAGACGGTCAGGATGCGCTTGATCCCCTCCAGGTAGGTGGGGGACATGTGCTCCAGGCCCTCCACCAGCCGCCCGGCACGGATGTGCTGCTGGGTCTCCTCTTCAGAACGAAGCTGTGTCGGCATCCTGGGCCCTCCGTGCCGCCGCGCCCTCGCTCGGCGCTATCGCCCCGACCAGCGCGGCGGGCGCTTCTCGGCGAAGGCGTTGAGCCCCTCCGCCGCGTCCTCAGTAGTGAACAGCCGCCAGACGGCCTCGCGCTCCAGCGCCAGCCCACCCTCCAGTGGCAGGTCGACGCCAATGCCGGCGGCGATCTTGATGCTGCCGATCGCCTGGCTCGGGCCGGCCGCCAGCCGGGCAACGTACTCCACCGCCTCATCGCGCAGGCGGTCGGCCGGGACCAGGCGGTCGACGATCCCGAGCTCGAAGGCGCGCTGCGGACTCAGCGCGGTTCCGGTAATCATCAGGTCCAGCGCCCTGGAGCGGCCGATCAGCCGCGGCAGCCGCTGCGTCCCGCCGTTGCCGGGCAGGATGCCGAGCGTCACCTCGGGCAGCCCGATCTTGTAGTCGCCCTCGGCGGCGAAGCGCAGGTCGCAGGCGAGGGCGATCTCCAGCCCGCCGCCCAGCGCATGCCCGGCGATGGCGGCGACAAAGATCTTCGGCGTGTGGCTGATCTTCAGCAGCACCTCGTGGGCGTGCAGCACGGTCAGCACGCGCTGCTGCTGGGTGCTGGTGCGAAACATGGTGATGTCCGCGCCAGCGGAGAAAAACTTCGGCAGATCGCTGAGCACCACCGCGCCGTGGATGGCGTCGTCCCAGCGTACCTCATCGATCGCCGCGTTCAGGTCATCCAGAAACGCCCTGTTGTAGCTGTTCGCCGGCGGCCGGTTGAGGTGGATCAGCGCCACGCCGTCCCGCTCGCGCGAGAGGATGACCGCCCGAGCCGCGGCGACCGAAGTGTCCGCCATCGTTACCTCCTGGGGCGCTTGACAGCCGCCCAGTGGGGTGAAACACTGTATGACGGTTGCTGTACGCACTTTTCAAAATAGCACTACGATGGGGCCGCGTCAACGGCGGTCCCGGGGAGGTCTGCGGTGGCGACGATGCTGATCAACGGGCAGCCGGCCCCGGCTGCCAGTGGGGCGACGATGGCGGTGCGCAACCCGGCCACGGGCGAGGTGGTGGACACCGTTCCCAGGGCGGACCGCGAGGACACCCGCCGCGCTATCGACGCCGCCGTCGCGGCGTTCCCGGCCTGGTCTGCGCTCCCGCCCCATCAGCGGGCGCAGGTCCTGCTGCGCGCCGCGGCGCGCGTCCGCGAGCACCTGGACGAGGTGGCCGAGCTATTAACCAAAGAGCAGGGCAAGCCACTGCGCGACTCGAAGATCGAGGCGGAGCGCTTCGCCGACAATATCGAGATCTACGCCGGGCTGGTCGCCGGTGGGGCGCTGCGCGGGCAGCAGGTGGCGCTCCCGCAGCAGAAGGCGATCGGGCTCGTCGTCCGCCGCCCGATCGGCGTCGCCGGGGCGATCATCCCCTGGAACTTCCCGCTCACCCTGCTGGCCAACAAGATCGCCCCGGCGCTCGCCGCCGGCAACACGGTCGTCGCCAAGCCGGCTAGCACCACCCCGCTCTCCACGCTCCGCCTGGCCGAGCTGATGGCCGAGGCCGGCCTGCCGGCCGGGACGTTCAACGTGGTGACCGGCCCGGGCGAGGTGGTGGGCAACGAGATCATCCGCCACCCGGCGGTCCGCAAGATCGGCTTCACCGGCGAGACGGAAACCGGCCGGCGGGTGATGGCCAGCGCCGCGGACGAGATCAAGCGGGTGACGCTGGAGCTGGGCGGGAGCGACCCGGCGATCGTTTGCGACGACGCCGACCTGGAGGTCGCCGCCAGAGCGATCGCCATTGGCCGCTTCTTCAATTGCGGCCAGGCCTGCCTGGCAGTGAAGCGCGTCTACGTGCTGGAGCCGGTCGCTGATGCATTCATCGACAAGCTGGTCGCCCGCGCCAAGCGTTTGAAGATCGGCAACGGGCTGGACCCGCAGACGCAGATGGGCCCGATGCACACCGAGGGCGGCCGGGCCACTATCGAGGCCCAGCTCCAGGATGCGCTCGACCGCGGCGCCACCCTGCTCGCCGGCGGCAAGCGTCCCGAAGGGGCGGCCTTCTCCAACGGCTGGTTCTTCGAGCCGACGATCATCACCAACGTCCCCGAAGGCGCCCGCGTCTGGACGGAGGAAACATTCGGCCCGCTGCTGCCGATCGCGGTGGTGAAGGACCTGGACGAGGCGATCCGCCGTGCCAACGATTCCGAGTACGGCCTGGGCTCCTCGATTTTTACCCGCGACCTGGCCAAGGCGCAGCGCGCCATCGAGCAGCTCGACGCCGGCTACACCTGGGTAAACGCGGTACAGATCGCCCACGACGAGCTGCCGTTCGGCGGAGTCAAGCACAGCGGCTACGGCAAGGAGCACGGTACCGAGGTGCTGGACTACTATACCGAGACCAAGTCCGTAGTCCTGGCCGGGGTGTAGCGCTCCAGCCCCTTCCCTCGCGCCCGCCCCACGGCCTGCATCGAGACGAGCCGTGGGGCGGGCGTAGCACGCCCGCCGCGGACGGCAACCGGAGGCTGGGCAAGCTGTACATCCTGGTAAAGACGCACCGCCGCCGCCTCGGCCTGGGGACGCTCCTGCTGGCCCCTGCGACGTGCGGCTGAGCGAGCCGATGGTGGGCCAGCCCGCTCTGCGGTTCGTCTCGCGCCAGCGGCAGGGGAGCATTCAGGAGGCCTCCGCCCAGGGGCCGCCGGACCGGGTCGTCGAGGTGCTGGCCCCGCGGACGGCCCGACGGGATCGAACCCTCAAGCGGCAGCTCTCTCAGCGCGACGGGGTGCTCCACTCCTGGCTGGTCGATCCTCAGAGCCGGCAGGCAGTCGCCTATCGGCTGGAGGGCGGCGAGTACGTCCCGGCGGCGCAAGCCCAGGGGCAGAGGCTGTTCTCTGCCCTGCCCTTCCCCGATCTGGCGCTCCCTCTGGCCGACCTCTGGGCCTGAGGACAGGCCGCGTCGGAGCGCTCCGCCTGCCGCGCCAGGAGATTGAGGCTCGGGTGGGCCTCGACGATCCGTGCGGCTCCGCTACAGCCGAGTGAAGGCGCGCTCCGCGGCGGCGAGTGTCCGCTCGACGTCCCGCTCGTCGTGCGCGGCGGAGAGGAACCAGGCGCCGCGGGCGGTGCCGCGCACCCCCTCATCCGCCAGGGCGCCAATCCAGCGGGTCAGCCGGGCGGGATCGGTGTATGCCGCCCAGTCGCGGAAGTCGGAGATGGCGGAGCGGTTGGTGAAGCTGGTGTTGAAGATCGAGCCGACGCCCTGAGCCAGGAACGGCTGGTCGGCCTTCTCCGCTGCCGCACGCAGGCCCTGCATCAACGCCTGGCCGAGCGCCTCCATCCGCTGGTAGACGGCGCCGTCGTCCTTCGCCAGCTCGTCCAGCGTCGCGGCCGCCGCGGCAGCTGCTGCCGGGGCGCCGTTGTACGTCCCGCCGTGGCTCACCCCGCTGCCGAGCTGGTCCATGATCTCCTTTTTGCCGGCCACGAGCGCGATTGGGAAGCCGTTGCCGATCGCCTTGGCGAACGTCGCCAGGTCTGGCGTCACCCCCAGCCGCCGCTGCGCTCCGCCAAGGCCGACCCGGAAGCCGGTGATCACCTCGTCGAAGATCAGCACGATCCCCAGCCGGCTGCACGCCTCGCGCGCGCCTTCCAGGTAGCCCGGGCGCGGCAGGATGACGCAGGTGTTGCACAAGATCGGCTCCATGATCACCGCGGCGATCTCATCCGCCCGCCGCTCCAGCGTCCGCGTCAGCAGCTCCAGGTTGTTCCAGGGCAGGATGACGACGTCCTGGAGCACGGAGGGGGATTGGCCGCGGCTCATCGGCACCGGATGTGGTGCGTCGTACGGCCCGCGCGCGTCCTCAGCCGGGTGGACGCTGATATAGGCGCTATCCATCCAGCCGTGGTAGTGCCCCTCGAACTTCACGACGAGATTTCGCCCGGTGGCGCTGCGCGCCAGGCGCAGCGCGAGCTGCACCGCCTCGGTGCCGCTGGAGCAGAGCCGCACCCGCTCGGCGCAGGGGACGAGCGCGCAGACGCGCCTGCCCAGCTCGATCTCAGCGAGGCTCTGGCCCCCGAACAACTGCCCCCGCCGGAGCCACGCCTCGGCGGCGCGGAGCGGCGCGGGGTGGGCATGGCCGAGAATGATCGGCCCGAGGGCGAGCATGTAATCGACGTACTCGTTGCCGTCTACGTCGTACAGGTGGCTGCCCTCGGCTCGCTCGAAGAACAGCGGCAGCGGCGGGACGCCGAGCCGGAAGTTACTGCTCACCCCGCCGGCGAGGTATCGCGCCGCCTCCTCATACAGCGCCTTCGAGCGCTCGTAGCGGCGTCCGGCGGGCTCCGCCGCCCGGGGATCAGGATTCGACATCGTGGACACGTCCCTTCCCTTGAAGCTCCGCCCGGCTCACGCTCGCGGGCGGCCCGCTCCAGCGGCGATGGCGCCGCCCGAGCCAGATGGCCGCCCCGGCGCTCATGGCCACTGGAGCTGGCCGTTGCGGTAGATCTCGCGCAGGAAGCGGTCGGTGAATACCATCTTCACGTCCACCGGCTGCTTCACCGCGTCCAGCTCGACCAGCATCTGATCGAGCGCCTGCCACTGCTGCTCGGTCTGCCAGCCCAGGCCGTTGGCGCGGGTCAGGTCGCTCTGCGCCGCCCGCTGCTCGGTCTCCAGCATGTAGCGCTGGTGGCGCGGGTTCTCGTTGGGTGCGTACTGCAGGACGATGCCCACCGCCTCATCCGGGTTGGCGAAGGCGTCGGCCAGCCCCTTCATCGTCGCCTTCAAGAAGGCGCGGACGACGTCCGGGTGCTGCTCGATGAAGTCGCGGCTGGTGACGTAGGTCAGCCCGAGCGTCGGGATGCCGTAGTCGGCCGGATCGAAGATCTCCACCGGGGTGCCCAGCTCGTGCTCCAGCAGGTCCGGCTCGTTGGACTTGAAGACCGGCAGCACGTCCACCTTCTTCTCGACCAGCACCCGCGGGTCGAAGCCGACCGAGACTTCCTGAATCTTGCTCCGGTCCACCCCGTTCGCCTTGAGGATCGCCAGGTAGTCGGGCGAGGGGAAGACCTTGTAGCCGACGACCTTCCCCTCCCAGTCCTTGGGGCTGGCAATCCCGGAGTCCTTCCGCACCACGAACGCCTGGTCGCCCCGCTGGCCGAACAGCGCGATGGCGACGAGCGGCACGCCCGGGTCGGCGGTGAGCTTCAGTACGTCCTGCGCCTGGGCGGTGGAGAACTGGACGCTGCCGGCGCCGGTCAGCTTCAGGTGCTCGCCGCTGCCATCCGAGTGGCGGACGTCCACCTCCAGCCCCTGCTCGCGGAAGTAGCCCTTCTGCTGCGCCTCGTAGACAGCAACGAACGGCAGGTTGGCCTGGGGCTTGTAGCCGGCCATGAAGGTGACCTTCGCCAGCGGCCGCCCCGCCCCGCCCCCGGCCGCCGGGACACAGCCGGCGAGCAGGAGCAGTGCCAGCAGCGGCAGTGGCCAGCGGGCCAGCCAACGGTCCAGATCCATCTCAGTCGCCTCCTCGCTCCAGTCCAGCGATACGCAGCCCCGAGGCGTGCACCCTGTAGCGGAGATTGATCCCCACCAGCAGCGCGGTGATGCTCTCCACGATCCGCGCGTTCTCCAGCGGCCCGGCATCTACGTAGCGCGCCCCGGGGATCGCCTCCACCAGCGCCCGCACGACCTCTTTGGCGGCGCGGTCGTCGCCAGCCACCAGCACGTCCGTGTCTACTGGCTGCTCCAGCGCCGCCAGCGCCGCCGCCCCGACGTGGTGGAACCCGGAGACCACGTGTACTCCGGGCGGGACGAGCTCCGCCGCCTGCTGTGCCGCTGACCCCTGTGGCACCCCGAGCACTCGCGTCGGCCGTCCCCCCACCGCCACCGCGAGCGGCACGGTGCAGTCGACCAGGATGCTCCCCGGCTGCAGGCTCTCGCGGACAGACTTGAGCGTCTCCGCCTGGGCAATGAACGGCACGGTGAGCACCACCAGCCGGGCCTGCCTCGCCGCCTCAGGGTTAGGCAGTCCGGCCACCGGGGCGGCGTTCGGGGGCAGCCGGGTTCGCAGCGCCGCTGCCGCCTGCTCCGCCCGCTCCACGGAGCGCGAGCCGATGAGGATCGGCCAGCCGGCGGCCGCCCAGCGCAGCGCCAGGCCAGAGCCCTCGGCTCCTGTGCCCCCCAGCACCGCGACCGGCTGGATCATCGCCATGCGTGGTCAGCTATCAGGCGGACAAGCCTGCTCGACCGCTGGCCGCCACAAGCTACCACTCCGTGTGCTTGTAGCGCTTGGCCCACCCGACGCCCTGCCAGGTCTTGATCTCCAGCGGCTCGACGAACACCAGCCAGCGCGGCTCGTTGAGCGTGGGCACCAGGTAGTCCGGCCCGTGCTCGCCCAGGTAGCGGTACGACATTTCCCGGGCGATCTCCACCCACTGGCCGCCCACATTCGGCTCTTCCACAATCCGCGCCCGTCCCTTGACCGCTACCTTGCGCAGCCGCGGGGCGGGCTCGTCGATCAGCAGGTACACCCGCGGGTCGCGCTGGATAGAGCGAGCCCAGGCCGAGCGGGCACGGGGAATCACGTAGAAGCCGCCGTCCTTGTAGGCGTACCAGACGGGCTGCACGTAGGGCCAGCCGTCGTCGTCCAGTACCCCGATCCGGCAGAGCCAGGGGGCCTCGGTCAGGAACGCCTCCATCTCCTCCCGGGTCATCCCACCCAGCTTGCCGCGCCAGCTCTCCTTGCCTCGCTCCTCGGCTGCCTGCTCTGCCACGCTCGCCTCCCCACCTACCCGGTATCGGACACCACCATGCTGCCGGATGCCATCCGGCCTGTCAACCGCCTACCTGGCCAGCGGAGCCATCCAGCTCGCGGTACGCCTGCTCCATTCCCTCCAGCCCGCCCAGCTTCACCGGCAGCCCGGCGAACAGCGCCGCCGGGATGATCACCTCCCGCACCGCCTTGCGGCTGGCGCCGGCGCTCGGCGCGGCGAAGATGTGGGAGATGGGTACCACGCGGAACTGTGACACGGCCGTAGCGCGGGCGCCGGTAGCGGGAGAGCAGGCCCACCACCGATACTCTTGAACCATGGCGTTGATGCATCTGCCCGCGACCGGTGCTCGGCGGCGGAGCCCGAGCGGCGACAGCAACAAGCTGCGGCCCGAGGACCGCCCGGTGCACGACTGGTACCGCTTCGTCCTCTCCTTCCCGCCGCACCTGGTGCGGGACTATCTGGAGCGGTTTGGCGTCACCGCCGCGCAGCAGGTGCTCGACCCGTTCTGCGGGACCGGGACAACGCTGGTGGAGTGCAAGAAGCGCGGCGTCCCGAGCGTGGGGGTCGAGGTCAACCCGATAGCGCACTTCGCCAGCAGCGTGAAGGTGGACTGGTCGCCTGAGCCCGACGGGCTCGTCGCTCATGCGGAGGCGGTGGCCGCCCGGACGCTGGCGGCGCTGGAAGCGGAGGGGATCGAGGACGCCCCCCTGTTCCTGAACGGACCGAACGGCCAGGCGCGGCGCGCCCTGCCGGCGGAGCGCGCGAGGCTGCTGCTGGCCGATTCCATCAGCCCGCTGCCGCTGCACAAGACGCTGGTCCTGCTGGAGCACCTGGAGCGCAGCCGGGATGAGCGGTACGAGCGCCATGAGCGACTCGCGCTCGCCCGGGCGCTCGTCACGTCGATCAGCAACCTGCAGTTCGGCCCCGAGGTGGGCGTCGGCCCGGCCAGGGCGGACGCCCCGGTGGTCGAACCGTGGCTCGCCGGGGTGCGGGCGATGGCCGACGACCTGCGCTTGCTGCGAGAGCGGCGTGACGTCCCAGCCCGCGTCCTCCGCGCGGACTCCCGGGGTCCCCTGTGGGCCGCGGGGCCCACAGGGGTGCACTCCCGGCACCTGGACGAGGTCCTGGAGCCGGCCTCCGTCGATGCCGTCATCACCTCCCCGCCCTACCCGAACGAGAAGGACTACACCCGCGCCACCCGCCTGGAGTCCGTCCTGCTCGGGTTCATCCGCACTCGGGCCGACCTGCAAGCGCTCAAGCGAAGCCTGGTACGCTCGAACACGCGCGGAGTGTACCGGGGCGACGACGATGACCGCTGGGTGGCAGAGCACCCGGAGATCCGGCGCATTGCCGCCGAGATCGAGGCGCGGCGGATCGCGCTGGGGAAGACCTCGGGGTTCGAGCGGCTGTACGCCCGGGTGACCACGCTGTACTTCGGCGGGATGGCGCGCCACCTGGCCGAGCTCCGGGCGATCCTCCGGCCCGGCGCCCGCCTGGCGTACGTCGTCGGCGACCAGGCGTCGTACCTGCGGGTGCTGATCCGCACCGGCCAGCTCCTGGCCAGCATTGCCGAGGCGCTCGGCTACCAGGTGCTGGGCCTGGACCTGTTCCGCACCCGCCTGGCGACCGCGACCCGCGAGCAGCTCCGTGAGGAAGTGGTTGTGCTCCGCTGGCCCGGCGAGAGGGGGTAACCGTGGTTGCTCCCAATGCTGAAAGACGTCATCCGCGACGCCGCCGCTACGCACAGATCATGGAGCGTATCTTCCTCAGCCATTACTCGGAAGGGGCACGCAGGGTTGAGTTCGAACGGGAGGATATTGTCCGGGCTGCAGCTGAGCTCGACATCCCGCTTCCGAAGAACCTTGGCGATGTGGTCTACAGTTTCCGCTATCGTGCGGAGCTACCCAAGTCGATCCGTTCACGAGCGCCAGAAGGCGAGACGTGGATTATCCGCCCGGCAGGGAAGGCCCGATACCGCTTTGTGACTGCGCCAATGGCTAGCATCAGACCGAACAATCTACTCGCAGAGACCAAGGTTCCCGATTCCACTCCAGGCGTCATCTCAATGTATGCGTTAAACGACGAGCAAGCACTGCTGGCAAAACTCCGCTACAACCGACTCATCGATATCTTCACAGGAGTGAGTTGCTACTCACTTCAGAGCCATCTGCGGACCACTGTTCCCGAACTAGGACAGGTAGAAACAGATGAGGTGTATGTCGGGGTTGACCGACACGGTGCTCACTATGTCTTTCCTGTGCAAGCCAAGGGCGGAGCTGATGCGTTGAACGTGGTGCAAATCGAGCAGGATATTGCCCTCTGTGCTGCCAAGTTCCCCGACCTCGCCTGCCGTCCCATCGGCGCTCAATTCATGTCGGGCAGCGTCATCGCTCTGTTCGAGTTCGCTGACGACGGAAGCCGGATCGTGATTGTGGACGAGAAGCACTATCGTTTGGTACCGCCGGAGGAGCTGACATCCGACGATCTGGCGCGCTATCGAGCGCTCTCGCCCTAAACCAAGGCCAAGCAGATCCCGCTCTACGGCAGCCGCGAGTGGCGGGCCGGGGGGCCGAGGCGGCGCAGGCGGGCGTCCAGGCTGTCCTGGGCGGCCTGGAGGGCGGCCATGGCCGGGCGCACCGCGCGGGCGGAGACGGCCGGCTCGCGGCCCTCGCGGACGGCGGCGAAGAATTCGGCGTCCTGGTCCACCACCGCGTCCGGCAGTCCGGTCGCCTCGCTCCAGTCCACCAGCACTCGGTCCTTCGTCCGCAGCAGGCCGTTGTCGAACAGCAGTGTCTCCTCCTCGCCGATCACCAGGTAGTCGTGCAGGGGGATGTGGCTGTTGTAGGACATGGCGATGGTAGCGAGCTGGTCGCGCGGGGTACGCAGCACCACCGCCAGGTCCATCGGGATATCCAGGGCACCGCCGGGCAGGGCGATCTGGGCGCTGACCTCCGCCTCCGTCGCCCCGAGCAGCCAGAGGGCGGCGTCGACCGCGTGGCAGCCGTGGTGCCAGAGCAGGTTGTCGGTCCAGCTCCGCCGCCGGCCCATCCAGTTGACGTTCTCACGGCGAAAGAACAGGTAGCGGGCGATGAGAGCGTGGGGGTGCAGTGCCCCGGCCACGATCATCCGCCGTGCCTCGACGAGCGCAGGGTAGTAGCGCTGAGTGTGGCAGACCATCAGCCGCCGGTCCACCGTATCGGCAAGACGGATCAGCCGGTCGGTGTCGGCCAGGGAGGTGGCGAGCGGGATCTCGCACAGCACGTGCTTGCCGGCCCGCAGCGCCCGCTCGGTCTGCGCGGCGTGCAGGTCGGTGGGCGAGCAGATGATGACCGCGTCCACGGCCGGGTCGGCCAGCAGCGCCTCCAGGTCGGTCGTCGCGTGGAGAACGCCGAGCTCGCGGGCGAACGCCTGCGCCGGCTCGGCCAGCCGCCCCATGACGGCGTAGAGCGCCAGGTCCTGGCCCTCCGGTCTCGCCTGGAGCCGCCGAACGGCCTGGGCGTGCACCCGGGCGATCGAGCCGTAGCCAAGCAGCGCAATGTTCATGGCGCCTCCTCCCTGATACAGCGGCGATACCCACCGGGCATAGATGGCGGGGCATGAATGTTGCCTTAAAGAGCGGCGCAGACCAGCGAGCCGACGGCCACCGCGCGGAGCCACCCAGCGCGGCCGGGCCGAGGAGAGGGGGACAGGCAGCGTATGCGTGTATGGCCTGGCCAACCGTATCCACTTGGTGCATCCTACGACGGCATCGGAACCAACTTCTCCATCTTCTCCGAGGTTGCCGAGCGGGTCGAATTGTGCCTGTTTCGGAACGGCGAGGAGATCCGGGTCGAGCTGCCGGAGGTGGACGGCTATTGCTGGCACGGGTACCTGCCGGACATTGGCGCGGGCGAGCGCTACGGCTTCCGGGTGTATGGCCCCTGGGCCCCGGAGCACGGCCTGCGCTGCAATCCGGCCAAGCTGCTGCTCGACCCATACGCCAAGGCGATCGAGGGAGCGGTAGAGTGGGACGAGGCGGTGTTCCCCTATCGCTTCGACGATCCCGATACCCCTGACGAGCGGGATAGCGCGCCGTTCGTGCCCAGGTCGGTGGTGGTGAACCCGTACTTCGACTGGGGCAACGACCACCCGCCACGCACCCCACTCCATAAGACGGTAATCTACGAGACGCACGTCAAGGGGTTTACTATCCGCCACCCGGAGATCCCGGAGGAGATCCGCGGCACCTATGCCGCGCTGGCACATCCGCGCTCCATCGAGTACTTGCAGAAGCTGGGCGTGACCGCGGTGGAGCTGCTGCCGGTGCACCAGTTCATCCACGACTGGCACCTGGTGCAGCGAGGCCTGCGCAACTACTGGGGCTACAACTCCATCGGCTACTTCGCGCCCCACAACGAGTACTCCAGCGGCGATCAGATCGGCCGGCAGGTGCAGGAATTCAAGCAGATGGTGAAGGCCCTGCACGAGGCCGGGATCGAGGTGATCCTGGATGTGGTCTACAACCACACTGCCGAGGGCAACCACCTGGGGCCGATGCTCTCCTTCAAGGGGATCGACAACCCCGCCTACTACCGCCTGGTGCCCGACGACCCGCGCTTCTACATGGATTACACCGGCACGGGCAACAGCCTGAATATGCGCCACCCCCACGTGCTCCAGCTCATCATGGATAGCCTGCGCTACTGGATCCTGGAGATGCATGTGGACGGCTTCCGCTTCGACCTGGCGGCGACGCTCGCCCGCGAGCTGCACGACGTGGACCGGCTGTCCGCCTTCTTCGATCTGATCCAGCAGGACCCGGTGGTTAGCCAGGTGAAGCTGATCGCAGAGCCATGGGACGTGGGCGAGGGCGGCTACCAGGTGGGCAACTTCCCCACCCTCTGGTCCGAGTGGAACGGGAAGTACCGCGACGCGGTGCGCGACTACTGGCGGGGCGGCGAGGCGACCGTGGGGGAGCTGGCCTACCGGCTCACCGGCAGCTCGGACCTGTACGCCGCCAGCGGCCGGCGCCCGTTTGCCAGTATCAACTTCGTCACCGCTCACGATGGCTTTACCCTGGCCGATCTGGTCTCCTACAACGAGAAGCACAACGAGGCCAACGGCGAGGACAACCGCGATGGCGAGAGCTACAACCGCTCCTGGAACTGCGGTGTAGAAGGGCCTACCGACGATCCTGCTATCCTGGCGCTCCGCCAGCGGCAGCGGCGCAACTTCCTGGCGACACTCTTCCTCTCACAGGGGGTGCCGATGCTGCTCGGCGGCGACGAGATCGGCCGCACCCAGCGGGGCAACAACAACGCCTACTGCCAGGATAACGAGATCTCCTGGTACGACTGGGAGCACGCCGACGAGACGCTGCTGGAGTTCACCCGCTGGCTGATCCAGTTCCGGGCGGAGCACCCGGTCTTCCGGCGCCGGCGCTGGTTCCAGGGGCAGCCGATTCACGGCGAGGGCGTGGCGGATATCGAGTGGTTTACCCCTGATGGGGTGCGGATGCGGGGCGCGGACTGGCAGACTGCCAGCCTCCGGTCGCTCGGGGTGTTTCTGAACGGGGAGGGGATCCACGCGCCCGACGAGCACGGCGAGCGGGTCGTCGATGACAGCTTCTACCTGCTGTTCAATGCGCACGACGAGCCCTTGCCGTTCACCTTGCCCGCCGAGGCCTGTGGCAGCTCATGGGTGCTGGTGCTCGACACGAGCCAGCCGCTTCCCGAGGCCGAGGGTAAGGTGTATCGCGCGGGCGAGGAGCTGGTAGCCCAAGCTCATTCGCTGGTGGTGCTCCGCTGCACGGATTGACCCTGCCCAGTGGGCACACGCTCTGCAGTGCCTTGGGTAAAGGCTGGAATCTGTCTCTCCCGAGAGGAGCTACCCTGATGGATCGTTCCCATTTTCTGGTGTTCCGCCCGCGCCCACGGAAGAGAGAGGCGCCGGGGAATCGAGGTGGGCCAGTGGCGCTGGCTGGGCTCAGCCTGGTCGTCGCGCTGCTGGCGGCAGCCTGCGCCTCGTCCGGCACGACGACCACCGGCGCCGCCCCGACGACCAGGCCGGCCGCCCCGGCCACATCCGCGCCCTCCGGCGGCACAGCCGCCAGCGCCACCAGCGCTCCGAGCGGAGCCGCGGCAGGCGGCGCAACCGTGACGATGACCGACCAGCTCAAGTTCGAGCCGGCGACGCTGACGATCTCGAAAGGGACGAAGGTGACCTGGCGCAACACGGGCCAGGTGGCTCACACCGTCACGGATGATCCGTCTAAGGCGGCAGACAAGTCGCACGCGGCGCTGCCAAGCGGCGCCCAGCCGTGGGACTCCGGGATGATCAACGCCGGCCAGGAGTATTCACGCACTTTCGACGTGCCCGGAACCTACAAATACTTCTGCATTCCCCACGAGGCCGCCGGCATGGTTGGCACCATCATCGTCCAGTAGCCAGCCAGGTGCTGGACACGGGCGGCGCGCCCGCCCTCACGCCGTGCCTCGGCCGCTTATCCCGGCCACGCGCAGGGCGAGAGCCAGATCGGAAGTGAGCGTGTCGACCCGACAGAGCGAGGGGCTGGTAGGAACCGTGCCTCGTCGTCATCGACGCGGGCGAGCGCTCGGGTGCTGGCACTGACTGTCTCGGTGCCCATCCGCCGCGGCTCCTGGCGATACAGCCCGTGGCCCTGGCTCACCCGCGTACCGCGCGCTGGGGGCGTTAGACCAGCGCGGCGCTGGTCCGCGCCGCCTCTGCCGCGCCAGGCTCCGGCGTCTCCCACCAGGCGCGATCGCGCTCCAGCGCGCTGTCGTCCTCGATCGGCAGCCAGTCGCTGACCCGGCCGGTCCGTACCAGGTGCCGGGCGAAGATCAGCCGGTCGATGTCCAGCCCCTGCTCCAGGGCCCAGACGACCGAGGCGAGCACAGCGATGTTCTGCGAGGTGAACATAAAATTTCTCCTGGCTCCTCATCGGGCGAGCAGCAGTCCGTGCCAGCCCGCCACTGAATCCGGGGCTCGGCGCGCATCCGAGCGATCTACATTCATAAACGCAGCGGAGCGGAACATTGGCCGGGCGCTGAGGTGATCCGCGCCACAATCGGCAGGCCGGCGGGTCCGGTATCCTGCGAGTGCAGTGCAGGGAGCGGCGGGCGTGGAGCGAGGGATGGAGACGGCGGCGCGCAACAGCGACGTGGTGCGCATGCTCGAGGAGATCGGCGACCTGCTCGAAGTCAAGGGTGAGCAGAACTTCCGGGTCAACGCCTACCGCAAGGCGGCCCGTGCCATCGCGGATCTCCGCGAAGACATCGGCGAGCTGTACCTGGCCGGGCGGCTGCGCGAGATTCCGGGCGTGGGCGAGGCGCTGGAGCAGAAGATCGCCGAGTTCCTGGAGACCGGCCGCCTCGGCTACCTGGAGCGGCTACAGGCCGAGTTCCCGCCGGGGCTGCTCACCCTGCTGGAGGTGCCGGGGCTGGGGCCACGGCGAGCGCGGGTGCTGTACGAGACGCTCAAGATCGAGAGCCTGCCGGCGCTGGAGCAGGCGGCGCGTTCAGGGCAGATCCGCGACCTGCCAGGCATGGGCGAAAAGGTGGAGGCGAACATCCTGCGCGAGCTGGAGCGGCTCAAGCAGCGCAGCACGCGCCACCCGCTGGAGTTCGGGCTGTCCCAGGCGCGCGACCTGCTGGCGCAGCTCAGGCGCAGCGCGCCCGTGGCCCAGGCCGCCTTCGCCGGCAGCCTGCGCCGGATGCGCGATACGATCGGCGACCTCGACCTGCTGGTGGTCTCCAGCGAGCCCGAGCGGGTGGCGGAAGCCTTTACCCGCCTGCCGCGTGTGGTGGATGTGCTCAGCCACGGGCCGCAACGAGCGAGCGTGCTGCTGCGCGGCGGGCTGCAAGCCGACCTGCGGATCGTCCCGGCCGAGTCCTGGGGCGCGGCGCTCCAGTACTTCACCGGCTCCAAGGCCCACAACGTCCACCTGCGCGAGCTAGCGCTGCGACACGGCTGGACGCTCAACGAGTACGGCCTGTTCGACGTGAAAACGGGCGAGCGGCTCGCCGGCGAGGACGAAGACGAGCTGTACCGACGGCTCGGGCTCCAACCGATCCCCCCGGAGCTGCGAGAAGACCAGGGGGAGATCGAGGCGGCACTGCGCGGCGCCCTGCCGGCCCTGGTGACGCTGGATGACATCCGCGGCGACCTGCACGTTCATAGCGACTGGACCGACGGCAGCGCCCCGCTAGCGACGATGGCCGCGGCCGCGGCGGCGCGCGGCTACCAGTACATGGCGATCACCGACCACACCAAGAGCCTGGGGGTGGCCCGCGGGCTGGACGAGGCGCGCGTGCTGGAGCAGCGGGCGCTGGTGGACCGCCTGAACGCCGAGCTGGCGCCGTTCCGCATCCTGCTCGGGACAGAGATGGACATCAAGCGGGACGGGACGCTGGACCTGGCCAACGAAGCGCTCGACGTGATGGACTACGTCTCCATCTCCGTCCACAGCGCGATGAACCAACCGCGCGAGCAGATGACCGAGCGGATGCTGCGAGCCATCTCCAACCCCTACGTCACCACGCTCAACCATCCGCGCGGCCGGCTGCTGCGCCGGCGCGAGGCGTACGAGGTGGACCTGGAGCGGGTGATCGAGGCGGCGGCGCAACGGGGAGTGGCGCTGGAGGTGAACGCCCAGCCGGAGCGAATGGACCTGGACGGCTTCTGGGCCCGGCGGGCGATCCAGGCGGGTGCGCGGTTGACGATCAGCACCGACTCCCACGCCCCCGGCCAGCTCGACTTCATGCCGCTCGGGGTCGCCTCCGCGCGCCGCGGCTGGGCCACCCGACGCGACGTGCTGAATACGCTCCCGCTGGACGAGCTGCTGGACTTCCTGGGGGCGCGCAAGGCGGCGGCTCGCCACGCCCGCGGCCTCACCTGAGTCCCGCGCCGCCTCCGAGCGCCGGGCGGCGCAGTCCCCGTGGGCGTTGGGTCGACGCGCCTCTTGAGCACGCCTCGAAAAGGACCGACAATAGGGGATAATTTCTGGACGCGGATGCGTTGCGACCTGAAGCGCTCGCCCGCACTGCGCGGGTGAGCCGAGGAGAAGGAACATGTACTTCAAGCAGTTCCTGCACGACGAGACCGGCTGCGCGTCCTACTTCATCGCCTCACGACAATCCCGCGAAGCAGCCGTGGTGGACCCACAGTATGACATCCAGCCCTACCTGGACCTGGCCGAGGAGCGCCACTACCGGATCACCCACGTCATCGATACCCATTTACACGCCGACCACGTCTCCGGCAACCGCCGGCTCGCCGCCGCGACGGGGGCGGGGCTGTACCTGCACGAGCAGGCCGACGTGCTATTCCCCTTCATCCCGCTGCGCGACGGCGACGAGCTGCACCTGGGCCAGCTCATCCTGCGCGTGGTCCATACCCCCGGTCACCGCCCGGAGGCGATCTCGCTGCTGGTCATCAATCCGCCGCGCAGTCCAGAGCCCTCCATGGTGCTGAGCGGGGATACGCTGTTCGTCGGCGACGTTGGCCGGCCCGACTTTGGCGGGGTCGAGGGGGCAGCCCAGGAGTACGCCAGTATCCAGCGGCTGCTCAAGCTGGAGGACTGGGTGGAGGTGTTCCCGGCCCACTTCGAAGGAGCATGCGGCAAGGGGATGTGCGGTCGCCCCAGCTCCACCATTGGCTTCGAGCGACGCTACAACCCGGTGCTGCAGCTCAGCCATGACGACTTCCTCCGCTTCGCCGCCGATGTTCCCGCCCGGCCGCTGAACATGAGCGCCATCCTGGCTACCAATCGCGGCGAGGGCGACTACGCCTGGGCGATGCCGCGCGACAGCGTGGAGGTGCCGAGCATCAGCCCCGCCGAAGCGCCCGCCTGGCTCCAGGAGCGCCAGGCGCTGGTGCTGGACGTGCGCGAGCCGGGGGAATACGCAGCGGGCCACGTCCCGGGGGCGCTGTCCATCCCCCAGGCGGACCTGGCGCTGCGGCTCGATGAGGTGCCGCGGGACCGCGAGGTGCTGGTCGTCTGCCAGAGCGGCGGCCGCTCGCTGAAGGCGGCGAAGTTCCTGAAGCACCTCGGCTACAACCGCGTTGTCAACCTGGAGGGCGGCACGCTGGGCTGGATCAAGGCCGGCCACCCGGTGGAGCGGTCAGAGCCGGCGGCGGCGCGCTAGCCGAGCAGAAAGCCGTTCGGGAACGGGTCGTCGGGACTGACCAGCAGGGTGTTGAAGCCGGTGATGTAGGCGGAGCCCTTGATGGTGGGGATCACCGCCGGGTAGTCCCCCACGCGCGTCTCGCCGACCAGGCGGCCGGTGAACAGGCTGCCCAGCGTGCTCTCGTGGACGAAGTCTTGCTCCAGTGGGAGCTGGCCTCGGGCATGCAGCATCGCCATCCGAGCGCTGGTGCCGGTGCCGCAGGGGGAGCGGTCCAGCCCACCCGGGCCGTACAGCACCATGTTCTTCCCATGCGCCCGGGCGTTGGTAGGCGGAGCGGTGAACATCACGTGGCTCACTCCCCTGATCCCGGGATTCTCCGGGTGCACCACCTGCTCGCCGACCGCCTCGTTGAGCGCGGCGCGGACGCGGCGGCCGGCGTCGATCAGGGCACTGGCGTACTGTGGCGCGATCATCAGCCCGGCCTGCTCGGCCGGCAGGATCGCGTAGAAGTTGCCGCCGTAGGCGATGTCGCAGCAGACACGACCGATGCCGGGCACGTCCACCTCCACGTCCCGCAGCAGCAAGAAGGAGGGGACGTTCTGGATGGTGACGCTCTTGACCGTATCTTCGGTACACTCCGCCGTCGCCCGCACCAGCCCGGCCGGAGTGTCCAGCACCAGCTTCACGGTCGGCCCGGTGATCGGAAAGATGCCGGTCTCCAGCAGCACTGTCACGGTGCCGATGGTGCCGTGGCCACACATCGGCAGGCAGCCGGAGACTTCGATGTAGACGATGCCGATATCGGCCTCCGGGTGGCAGGGGGCGGTGACGATGCTGCCGGACATCGCGCTGTGCCCGCGCGGCTCGTACATCAGGAGCTGCCGCACCTCGTCCATCTGGGTCTCGACGTAGCGCTTCTTCTCGAAGATCGTCTTACCCGGGATGTGCGGGATGCCGCCGATGACGACCCGGGTCGGCTCGCCCACCGTATGCGAGTCGACGGCGGTGAACAGGCGCTTGAACCTCATGCTTCCTCCAGATGCCGTTCCGTGTCCAGGGAGCGAGCGAGACGCTCGGGGCGTGATCCCTTCAGCTCGCGGGCCCCGGGACCCGTAGCTCCGCCCCCGGGCCGCGGGCGAAGCGGCGCGGGTCGAACCACTCGCCGGGCAGCGCCAGCGGCTGGCCGGTGATCCACTGGCTGATGAGCAGGCCGGTGGCGGTCGACTCGCAGATGCCAGCGCCTTCGTGGCCGCTGGCGACGAACAGCCCCTCGGGGCCGACGGGGCCGATGAGCGGCAGGTGGTCGGGGCTGAAGGGGCGCAGGCCGGCGTAGCTGCGCACCGCCTTCATCTGCCGCAGCGCTGGCAGGAAGCGCGCGGCGCGGCGAGCGATCGCCTGGATCACGAAGGGGTCGACGCGGGTATCGTAGCCGGTGATCTGGCGGCTGGAGCCGATCAGCACCGTGCCACTCTTGGCGATCTCGGCCACCATCGCTACCTGCAGCCCGGCGTCTGAACTCTCCACCGTGTCGCCGTAGCCGGTCTCCACCAGCTTGCGCCGGATGAACCCCGGCGATTTCTCCCCCACGATGAGATGCCCCTTGCGCGCTCGGATGGGGATCTCCACCCCGAAGCGACGGCCCACCTCGCTGCTCCAGGCGCCGGCGGCGATCACCACCGCGCCGGTTGGGATGGCGCCGCGCGAGGTCCGGAGCGCCTGGACCCTCCCATCGGGCGAGCAGGCAAGTCCCTGCGCCTCCACCTCGGTCTCTAGCGTCGCGCCGAGCCGCCGCGCCGCCTCGAGCAGCGCCACGGTGGCGAGCCGGGGTTCCACCTGGGCATCGTCCGGGAACAGCGCCCCGCCCGGGAGGTCGCGCGCCAGCGCCGGCTCCTCCTCGAACAGCTCCTCGGGTGTGAGCAGCCGGCAGCGCACCCCTTCGCCGCTCAGCCAGGCGACGGTTCGTCGCGCCTCTTCCAGGTCGCGCTCGTTGGCACAGACCATGATGCTGCCCTTGCGGTCGAACTCGAAGTCGAAATCCAGCGTCCGCTGGACCTCGTCCCAGCACTCGAAGGCAAGCTTGCCCAGCGCCAGCTCGGCGCCCGGCGCCTTGTCCCAGAGCACCAGGTTCCCTTCGCAGGCGCCGGAGGCGCCGGAGCAGGGGAAGCCACGCTCGACCACCTGTACGCGCATGCCAGCGCGAGCCAGGTAGTAGCTACAGGCGGCACCGACGATGCCGGCGCCGATCACCACGACGTCAGGCGAAGGCGAGGCGGATAGCATAGGACAAATTGTAGCGCCAAGAGCCGTCGCGGCGGCACCGCACTGCTCCGGCCGTGGGCGCCGTCGTCCAGCTAGGGCGGCCAGCGGAAAAATGGACGAAACCCACACTCCGGCGCGTTCTCTCTATAGAACCCACTCTTGCGTGGGCGAAAGATCCGTGCCTCGGATCGGTTCATCAACGGATGTGGGGGCCGCGCGCGCGGGGTACGGTGTACGCACCGAGGCGCGACGGCCGTGGGCTGGGATGGGGATCGAGCGCCCATCCTGGCTCGGCAAGGGGATGGCATGTACGACGCGATTGTGGTAGGCGCGCGCTGTGCCGGCGCGCCGACGGCGATGCTGCTGGCGCGCCAGGGTTATCGGGTGCTCCTGATCGACCAGGCAGAGGCGCCGAGCGATCATTCCGACTCGACGGATCTTATCTGGCCGGCGGGTGTGGCTCGGCTGGCACGCTGGGGGCTGCTGGAGCGCCTGCGGGCGACGAACTGTCCGCCGCTCTCCACGGTCCGCTTCGACATCGGGCCGCTGGCGCTCACCGGCTCCGTGTCCACGGTGTGGGGCCAGTCCCGCGCCTATGCCCCGCGTCGGTCCATCCTGACTCGCCTGCTGCTCGACGCCGCGCAGGAGGCCGGGGTCACCCTCCGCCAGTCCTGCCAGGTGGACGAGACGATTCTGGCCCGCGGCCGGGTCGTCGGGGTGCGCGGCCGGACGGGGGACGGCTCGACGCTGAGCGCCCGGGCGCGAGTGGTTGTCGGCGCCGACGGGTTCTGCCCGGCTCCCACCCCGCCGCGCGCTGAGACCGCCCCGCGGCAAGGCGCCGCTTTCGCGTACTGGTCCGGCGTCCCGGTCGATGGCGTAGAGTTATACTTGCAGCACTGCCAGGCAGTGCGTGCCTGGAAGACCAACGACAGCTTCACCTTCATCGCCGTGCATTGGAATATTGCTGATCCGTACGAGGCCAGCCCAGACCGTGAGGAGCGGTACCTGGCAGTGCTGCACCAGGTGGCTCCTGGTCTGGCCGACCGGCTCGCGCAAGGAGCCCGGGTGTCGCCCTGGGGTGGCGGGATGTGGAGCGCGGCGCAGCCGGCGGAGAGCGAGGACTGGGTTCCTGTGGGAGAAGCGAGCGTTCGGCACGAGCTGTTCAATCCCTGGGGCGTAGACGACGCCTTCCGCCAGGCCGAGCTGCTCGTCGAGGCGCTGGAGGCCGGGCTCTCCGGACGCGTACCCCTGGACGAGGTGCTGGCGGACTATCGGCGGCGGCGTGCGGAGATCGCCCTGCCGTTGGACGAGCTCGCCGCGCTACTCGCCAGCCCGGCGCCGCTGTCCCCGGCGACGTTGCGCCGCCTGGAGCGGCTCTGGGACAGCTCGGATAGCGAGGATGCTGCCCCGGACCGCCTGGCGACGCACCAGACGCTCGGCCGCTTCCCGCTCCACTCGCCCGCCTGGTTCACCGCCGACCCGTTCGTGGCGGTGTAAGAAACCATCTCACGTGAGTCAGGCGGTTGTAGCGGCGGAACCAGAGTAGGGCACACGCCAGCTCAAGCAGGCCGAGGTAGTTGGCGGCTTTCTTCTCCCAGCGGATCAGAATCCCCCGGCAGCGGGACAACCAGCTTATCGTTCGCTCGATGGTCTGATCACAAACGACAAGTTCTGCCTCAGACAGCCGCCAGATCGGCGGCAGCGGCGCCCGCTCCTTGTTCGGCCGTCCCCTGCGACCCACCTCCCACCAGGGGGCGCCGCAGGCTCATCGCGCGGTGTTCGTCGCGGAGTCTGACTCACCGCCGCTAGCCAGCTTCGCGAGAAACGCGGGCCATCGGCCAGCACCGAAGTCGTAGAACCGCGCCCACTGCGGCTCGATCGAGATGCGCACCATCTGCTTGTACATCGACCGCACGTGACGTTCGAACTCGATGAGTTTGGCCGCCTCCAATGACTTCGTCGCTGCCGCGATGTACTCGTCGGGGACGCCGTCAACGGTGTCCAGCGCGACGAGGCCACGCACCAGGAGGGCCTTCGCCGCCGCCGGCTCAGCGCCGGTGTCGATCGTCAGTGCGACCTGCGGGCGGGACGCGAGCGCCCGCACCTTGGGGGACGTCGGTGCCGTGCAGACAACGATGCGTTCGCCGTTCCAGTAGAACCCGATGGGGATCACCCGCGGGAAGCCATCGTGTCCGTTGTAGGCGAGCCGGGCCAGGGAGCCGGAGCGGAGCAGCTCCTGCGCGCCGGGGTGGCAAAGCTCCCGAGTTAGTTCCTGCGTGTTCATCACACTCCCTTTCGTATCCGGAGCCCCGGGTGAGGCGCGATGACGCAGGTCAGCGAGGAAGGACAGGCGTCCTGCTCGTCATTCTTCGGCCGTCCCCTGCGACTCACCTCCTACCAGGAGACCGCCGCACGATCCGTGCCTACCTGAGATAATTTCTAAGCGCCAGGCGCATCCCGCGCCCGTGGCGGCCCGTGTGCGCCCGCTGTTGACAGCGTGGATCACATCGCGTACAGTGCGCGACGTTCCGTTGTCGACAATGTACCGGCTGGACCGAAGGGGGATGCCCGGTGACGCATCGCTTTAGTCCAATCGAACAGCGCACGTTACGTTTCAACGTCGTTGAGTCGATCCGTGCTGCCATCCTGGATGGCTCGCTTGCCGCTGGCAGCCAATTGGTCGAAGCGCGGATCGCCGAAGAGATGGGGATCAGCCGCGCCCCGGTGCGCGAGGCGCTGCGCCAGCTCGAAGAGGAGGGGCTGGTCGTCAGCATTCCCTACAAGGGAACCTTCGTCAATCGGCTCGGGCCGGACCAGATTGCCGAGATCGCCAGCCTGCGCATGGTGCTGGAGCCGTTCGCCATCCAGCGAGCCCTGTCTCGCCTGCGAGACGGAGGGGTGGAACGGCTGGAGCTGGCGGTGCAGCGCCTGATCGAGCGCGCGCAGCAGGGGGATGCCGCCGGCTGCGTCGAGGCGCACCTGGCGGTCCACCGGGTGTTTTACGAACTGGCGGAGCACAAGCTGCTGCTCGAGATCTGGCGCGGGCTCGAGGGGCAGCTTCGGCTCTACCTGGCGATGGATCACCTGCTGTTCGGTAGCCTGGAAGAGATCGCCCGAGCGCACCTGGAACTGCTCGATGTAGTGCGGCGTGGCGACGCCGACGAGATCATGAGGACGCTCGTCGCGCATGTGCAGGGGCCGGCCGAGGCCCTGGTGGGGCGATTGGGCCGACCGGACGACGGGAAGACGCCGCCTCAAGCGGTGGGGGATGCTCGTGCGTAGGGGCGCTGAGGCGCTCCCCGGCCCCGGAGCGCGCCGAGGCCGGGTGAACGCACGCGGCTGGGCGGCGCCCAGCCGCTATCGGCTCATGGAGCGGAGGATTCGTGTCTGAACCGACTGGAAACACCTACTTCGAGGGGCTGAAGGCGGCCCACCGCCGAACGATCTACAAGGGCGCTGGGCTGGACGACGTCGACGTCCGCAAGCCGCACATCGGCATCGTGAACGCCTTCACCGAGGCCTCGCCCGCCTACGTTCACCTGCGGACGCTCGCAGAGGCGGTGAAAGCCGGGATCTGGGAAGAGGGCGGGGTGCCGATGGAGTTCGGGACCTTCGCCACCTGCGGCAATATCGCCCTGGGCAGCGAGGACCTCAAGTACGAGCTGGTGATTCGCGACTTTTTGGCCGGCAGCATCGAGATCATGGCCCGGGTGCACCACTTCAGTGGCCTGGTGCTGCTGTCATCCACGGACAGCATCATCCCCGGCCACATTCTCGGGGCACTGCGCGTGGGGCTGCCAACGGTGTTCGTGACCGGCGGTCCGATGCTCAGCGGGAAGTGGAACGGGCGACGGGTGACTACCGCGGACGTGAACGAGGCAGTATTTGGGGCGCTCGACGCCGGCCTGGTGACCGGCCAGGAGATCGCCGCGCTGGAGGAGAACGCCTGCCCCACGGCCGGCGCCTGCCCGATCATGGGGACGGCCAACACGATGCAGATTCTGGCCGAGGTGCTCGGCCTGGCGCTGCCCGGCTCCGCGACGATCCCGGCGGTGCTCAGCGAGAAGACGCGCGCCGCCCGGCTGAGCGGGCGCGCGATCGTCCGGCTCATCCGCAAGGGGCTCACGATCCGCGACATCGTCGACCAGCGGGCGCTGGTCAACGCGGTGAAGGCGGATCTGGCGATCGGTGGCTCGACCAACGCGGTGCTGCACCTGCTCGCCTTCGCCCGCGAGCTGGGGCTACCGCTGAGCCTGGACGACTTCGACCGCCTCTCCCGCGAGGTCCCCGTCCTGTCCGCGGTCATTCCGAACGGAATTCACACTGTGGACGAGTTTCACTTCGCCGGCGGCGTCCCGGCGCTACTGAAGAACCTCGGCGAGCGGTTCGACGGCAGCGCGCTGACCGTGTCCGGCCGCCCTTGGCAGGAGCACCTGGACGGCATCGGCCCGGTGCGGAATGACGTCATCACCACGCCCGAGGCGCCGATCTTCCCGGAGGGTGGCTTGGCGGTGCTGCGAGGCAACCTCGCCCCCAATGGGGCGATCTGCCGCCAGAGCGCGGTGAAGCCGTCCATGCTGGTTCACCGCGGCCCCGCCCGCGTCTTCAGCAGCGACCAGGAGGGCTACGAGGCGCTGCGGGCCGGGCGGATCCAGAGGGGCGACGTGCTCGTCGTCCGCTACGAGGGTGTCGTCGGGGCGCCGGGGATGAAAGAGGTGATGCTCTGCTCCGATGCGATCTTCTCGATGAACCTGGACACCTCGGTGGGCCTGATCACCGACGGCCGCTTCAGTGGGTTCAACCGCGGCCCGGTCGTCGGCCACGTCTCGCCAGAGGCCGCGGTGGGCGGTCCACTGGCAGCCGTGGAGGAGGGCGACCTGATCGAGATCGACATCCCGGGGCGGCGGCTGAGCCTGCTCGTCCCCGACGACGAGCTGCGGCGCCGCCTGGCGCGCTGGACGCCCCCGCCCCCCAAGACCACCAGCGGGGTGCTGGCACTGTATGCCGCCAGCGCCGCCCCGCCCGAGGCAGGCGCGGCGATGCAGCCATGGGCTGCCAGCCCGCTGGGCGCGCGCGCTGGGCGCGGCTGACGCGCCCAGCCAGATGTATCCGTCAGATGTGGGTGAGCACCGCTTCGATGAACTCGGCCGTCCGGCGCTCGCGTGGCTGGCGGAAGATCTGCTCCGGCGGGCCCTGCTCCACGATCATGCCCTGGTCCATGAACACCACCCGGTCCGCCACTTTGCTTGCAAAGCCCATCTCGTGGGTGACCACCACCATCGTCATGCCTTCGCTCGCGAGCTGGCGCATGACCCGCAGCACCTCGTGAATCAGCTCCGGGTCCAGTGCCGAGGTCACCTCGTCGAACAGCATCAGCTTGGGCTCCATCATCAGCGCCCGGGCGATGCTCGCCCGCTGCTTCTGCCCGCCCGAGAGCTTGTCGGGATACTGCTGCAGCTTGTCGGCCAGCCCGACCTTGGCCAGCAGCGCCCGCGCCCGCGCCTCCGCCTCGGGGCGTGCCATCCCGAGCACCTTGGTGGGCGCCAGGATGAGATTCTCGAGCACGGTCATGTGCGGGAACAGGCTGAACTGCTGGAACACCATCCCCATGTCGCGCCGGAGCGACTTGAAGCGCGGCCCGCGCTGGAGCGGCTTGCCCGGCGCCTCGCGCCGCAGGAAGGGCTGGCCTTCCACCAGGATCTCCCCCTGGTCCGGTTCTTCCAGGCCGATCATCAGCCGCAGCAAGGTGCTCTTGCCGCTGCCGCTGGGGCCGAGGACGACCAGCTTCTCCGATGGCTGCACCGCGAGACTCACCCCGCGCAGCACCTCCAGGTGGCCGAACCGCTTGTGCAGATCGCGCACCTCAATCATGGGAGCAGTGCCAGGCAGAGCGGCGGCCATCCCAAGCCTCCCGAGCGCTAGCGGTTGACCCGCGCTAGCCGCAGCTCCAGCCGGCGGGTCAGCATCGACAGCGGGGTCGCGACGGCAAAGTACACCAGCGCCGCGGTGGTGAAGATCTCGATCGGGCGGTAGGTCTCGGTCGAGACGACCCGCGCCTGGTACATCAGGTCCGCCACCCCGAGTGCCGACACCAGCGAGGTGTCCTTGAACAGGCTGATCGTGAGCGACAGCAGGACCGGGACGACGATGCGCAGCGCCTGAGGGATGACGACGTAGCGCATCTTCTGCACGTACGACAGGCCCAGGATGTCGGCCGCTTCCGTCTGGTCGCGCGGCAGCGCCTGGATCCCGCTGCGCAGCGCTTCGCCGTAGAACGCCGCGACGTTGAGGGTGAGCGCGACGATAATGGCCGTCAGCCCGGGCAGTCGGACGCCCAGGAAAATCGGCAGGCAGTAATAGAACCAGTACAACTGGATCAGCGCCGGCGTGCCGCGGAACAACTCGATGTACCCCGCGACCGGCCGGCTGATCCAGCGCTGGCGCGCCAGCCGCCCGGCCGCCACCACGATGCCGAGGAGCAGTCCGAGCACCGTGACCAGGATGGTAATCTGGAAGGTGAGCAGCAGCCCCTTGGCGAGCAGGGGCCAGTAGCGCAAGGCAACACCCCAATCCATCGCTCATCCCTCGCCAGCGGTCGGCCGGCTGTAGCCGGCCGACCGCTCACGGTCCGCTTACCGCTGGGTGAAGGGCTCCCAGTTCGGCAAGCCGTACTTCGCCTGCGCCGCGGTGAGCAGGCCATTGTTCACCCAATTCTCGATCTGGATGTCCAGCGCCTGGATATCGTCATAGCTGTAGCCCTTGCGAATCGCAAACCCGATCCCTTCGAGCTGCAGCACCGGGTCCGGGACGATCAGTCGAACCCAGTCATTCGCGGCGGCATACTTGGCCTGGCCGGAGATATCGTCGAAGAACGCGGTGGCGCTGCCGCTCTGCAGGGCGATGCGGCACTCGTTCTGGTCACCCAAGCGGAGCAACTGCGCCTGGGTGCCGATCGCGGTGAGGGACTTGTCCTCCGCGGTGCCCTGGACGACGCAGATCGTCTCTCCCTGCCTGTTGAGGTCCGCCCAGGTGTGCGCCTGCGACTTGTTCCGGTCGACGGTGAACACGCCGCGATCCGCCATGTAGGGGATCGAGTACGTCACCACCAGGGCGCGGGCCGGACGGCGATTCAGGGCCGCGGCGATGTCGTAGTTGCCGGCTTCCAGCCCCTGGATCATGGTCTCCCAGCTCGTGTCGACCGGGACGTGCTTGACGCCCAGAACCTCGGCCCAGTTGCTCATGATATCCACGGCGATGCCCTTCCACTCGCCCGTGGACGGATCCTTGAACTGGTGCGGATCGGCCACCGCGTAGCCGACCCGGAGCTCGCCCTTGTCCTTGATCTCGGCAAGGAGCGATTTCTGCTCGGCGGGCGCTGGCGCTGCGGCCTGCCAGGCCGTCAGCCCTAGCAGCGCCAGCATGGATGCGAGTACGACGAGAAACCGTGCCATCATCGGGCTTCCTCCCGCAACGCTGCGAACCCTCTCCTCTGTCTCGGCTGCGCTGTCTCCGCTTTTGCTCTGCTCGGCCTCCTCTCTCCCACGCCTGCCCGGGGCGCGCGGCAGCCCATTGTTGGCGGGGAGTGGACGGCTGTCAAGCCTTTGTAGACATTCGACATTCGACCTGGCGTTGACAGGCCTCCGGCTGAGCACTATCATGGCCGCTACCTCGCCTGGCGTCAGGGGGCGTCTGCATGGCTGCCACGCTCACCCACCTGCTGAGCCCGATCGACGTTGGTCCGTTCGAGCTCCGCAACCGCATCTTCAGCACTGGCCACACGACCGCGTACAACCCTGATGGGCGGATCAGCGACCAGGAGATCGCCTACCACGTCAGGAAGGCACAGGGCGGGATCGCGCTCAGCATCACTGGCTCGACCGCGGTGCATCCCTCGGGCGGCGCGCCGCAGATGAACTTGCTGGCCAGCTTCGACGACTCGGTCATCCCTGGCTACCGCAAGCTCGCCGAGGGGATGCATGCGTACGGGGCGCGGATGCTGATCCAGATAACGCACCTCGCTTCCGGCTTCTCCTCGCACCACACTGGCTGGCCGACCTGGGCACCGTCGCAGATGATGGGCGAGTTCGCCCGCGAGCTGCCACACACGATGACCACCGAGGAGATCGAGACGATCCTAGACGCCTTCTACAAGGCGGCGGTGCGGGTGCGCGTCTCGGGGCTGGATGGCGTCGAGCTGCAAGCGTTCGCCGCGTCGCTCTCGATCCAGTTCATGTCTCCCTACACGAACAAGCGCACCGACCAGTGGGGCGGGAGCCTGGAGAACCGGCTGCGCTTCCCGATGGAGATGATCCGCCTCACCCGCGAGGCGTTGGGCAAGGATCGCGCGCTGGCGCTGAAGATTGCCGGCGACGAGCTGGTGGAGGGTGGGCTGCGCCTCCCGGACATGCAGGAGATCGTCCGCCGCATCGACGCCACCGGCTGGATCGACTTTTACATCGTCGCCAGCGGCAACAACATGGAGCGCTTCGCCCGGGTGGACCATTGGCCGCCCACCCCGGCGCCACAAGGCCTGCACGCCGGCCTGGCGGCCGGCATTCGCGAGATGACCAACCGGCCGGTCGCGGCGCTGGCCCGCATCGTCGATCCGCTGCTGGCCGAGCGGCTGATCGCCGAGGGCACCTGCGACATGGTAGCGATGGTGCGGGCCAACATCGCCGACCCGGACCTGCCGCGCAAGGTGGCCGAGGGGCGGCTGGAGGACATCCGCCCCTGTGTGGGCGACAGCACCGCCTGCATCGATCGCATCCTCGAGGGCGAGCCGATGCGCTGCATCTACAACCCGATCATCGGCCGCGAGCGGGACTGGGGGCAGATCGACCGCGCCGCGGTGCCCCGCGCGGTCGTGGTCGTCGGCGGCGGCCCGGCCGGCCTGGAGGCGGCGCGGGTGGCGGCCGAGCGTGGCCACCGCGTTGTGCTGTTCGAGCGCGCCGCGGAGCTGGGCGGCAACGCGCTGGTCACGGCGCGGCAGCCCGGCCGCGAGGAGTTGCTCGGCATCCCCCGCTGGCTGGCCGGCCAGGTGGGCCGGCTGGGCGTGGACGTGCGCCTGAACACCGAGGCGACCGTGGAACGGGTGCTGGCGGAGCGGCCCGACGTGGTGATCGTCGCCACGGGCGCCCGCGCGACCGAGCCGGATCCGGGCGACGGATCAATCCCGGTCGTCTCGGCCTGGTCGGTGCTGAGCGGCAGGGTCGAGGTGGGACGCAATGTGCTGGTGGTCGACCACACCGGCAAGCAGGCGGGCTGCGCAGTGGCGGAGCTGGCCGCGGATCGCGGTGGCCGGGCGGAGGTGGTGAGCCGGCAGTTCCACCCGGCGATCGACTTCGGGCTGACGAACACCGTCTCGCTCTACCGCCGCCTGTTCCGCAAGGGTGTGGAGCTGACGGCACACCATGACCTGCGCGCCGTCCGGGGCGGCCAGGCGATAGTATTCAACTACTACAACCAGCGCGAGCGGGTGGTGGACGGGCTGGACCAGGTGGTGATTGTTACCGCCCCGACCCCGGATGACGCGCTGGTCGCGCCGCTGCGCGCCGCGGGGCTGGAGGTCCACGCAGTTGGCGATTGCGTCGCCCCGCGCGACATCGAGTACGCCACCTACGAGGGGCACCGGGCGGCCCGCGAGATCTAGGAGGCGGACGTGGCCCCGATGGTGAGCGTGGTCGACCTGCACAAGCGCTACGGCGACCACGAGGTGCTCAAGGGCGTGAGCCTCGACGTGGCGGCCGGGGAGAAGGTCGCCATCATCGGCCCGAGCGGCGCCGGCAAGAGCACCCTGCTGCGCTGCATCAACTACCTGGAGCGCCCGCAGCAGGGCCACGTCTACCTGGACGGGGAGCTGGTCGGGGAGCGCTGCCGCAACGGCAGCTTCCAGCCGATGAGCGAGCGCGAGCTGGCCAGGATCCGCGCTGAGATCGGGATGGTCTTCCAGCGCTTCAACCTGTTCCCCCACCTCACCGCACTGGAGAACGTCGCAATCGGCCCATATCGCGTTCTGGGACGGCCGAAGGCGGAGGCGGAGCGGCTGGCGCTGGCGCTCCTGGAGAAGGTCGGCCTGGGCGCCAAGGCGCACGCCTTCCCGGAGAAGCTCTCCGGCGGGCAGCAGCAGCGGGTGGCGATCGCCCGGGCACTGGCGATGCGGCCGAAGGTGATGCTGTTCGACGAGGCGACCTCGGCACTCGACCCGGAGCTCATCGGCGAGGTGCTGCAGGTGATGCGCCAGCTCGCCGCGGAGGGGATGACGATGCTGATCGTCACCCACGAAATGCAATTCGCCGAGGACGTGGCAGACCGGGTGATCTTCATGGACGACGGGATGATCGTCGAAGCAGGCGAGCCGCATATCATGTTCCGCGCCCCGCTTCAGGAACGGACGCGCTCGTTCCTGCGCACGGTGCTGGAGCGATGAGCGGCTTCCTGGAGTTCTGGCGCATCCTGCTGGCCCGGCTGCCCGAATTCCTGCCCTACCTGCTGCGCGGGGCGGTGGTGACGGTGGAGATCACCGTAGCCACGCTGCTGTTCGCCTGCCTGTTCGGGCTGGTGCTGGCGCTGCTGAAGCGCGCCCGGGTTCCCCTGCTAGGCAGCTTGGCCAGCGTCTACATCGAGCTGGTGCGCGCCGTCCCGGTGCTGACGACGCTGTTCATCATCTACTTCGGGCTGGCCTATCTCGGTATTCAGCTCCCCTCCTTCGTCGCCGCGGTGCTGGGCCTCGGGATGCTCGGCGGCGCCTACATGGCCGAGATCGTGCGGGCCGGGATCGACTCGGTGCATCGTGGCCAGCGCGAGGCCGCCCTCTCCATTGGGATGACGCCCGCTCAGGCGATGCGCTTCGTGGTGCTCCCCCAGGCGGCCCGGGTGGTGGTGCCGCCCACTGCCAACTACGCGATCGGGCTGCTCAAGGACACCGCCATCGTCTCGACCGTCGCTGCCCCGGAGCTATTGTTCGCCGCCAAGACGCTCGTCTCGCAGACGATCCTGCCGATGCAGATCTACCTGCTCACCGCGCTGATCTACCTCGCGCTCAGCCTGCCGCTGGCCCACCTCGCCAACGCGATGGAGCTGCGGTTGCGGCGCGGCGACTGAGATGGGCGACTTCCTCCAGGTCTTCGCCGACAACGTCCACGATTGGTTCCCGCCGCTGCTCCGCGCCGCGGAGGTGACGCTGGAGCTGGCCGTTCTCTCCATCGCGGTGGGGCTCGTGCTCGGGCTGCTCGTCGCCCTGCTGAAGGTCTCCCGACTGCCGATCCTGCGGCCCGCGGCGGTCGTGTACATCGAGGCGATTCGCGGAACCCCGGCGCTGACGCAGATCTACCTCGTCTACTTCGGCCTGGCCGGCATCGGCCTGGTGATGGACAACATCACGGCCGCGGTCGTTGCCCTGGGGATGAACACGGCTGCCTACATGGCGGAGATCTACCGGGCCGGGATCGAATCGGTGCACAAGGGGCAGCGCGACGCGGCGCTCTCCATTGGGATGACGCCGCTGCAGACGATGCGTTTCATCGTGCTTCCCCAGGCCTGGCGCGTGGTGCTGCCGCCGGCCGCCAACCTGGGCGTGGCGATCCTCAAGGACACCTCGCTCGCCAGCGCGATCGCCACCCCGGAGCTGATGTCGCGCGCCTACGACCTGGTGGGCCAGACCTGGCGCCCGATGCATATCTACCTGCTGGCGGCGCTGATCTATATGATGATGTGCCTCCCGCTCATCCGCCTGGTGCGGTACCTGGAGCGCGGCGCGCGCCGGGGCGAGGCGGAGGCGCCGGGCGGCAGGGGCTTGCGGCGTCGTCTCGCGGAGGCCTGGGCCGCCGGCGCTCGGCACGGGGAGCCGGGCGCGGTGGCCAAGTAGCGCGGACTTTACGGCGGGAGGGAGCGGGGACACGAACGGTACGGACGAGTCGCCAACGCAGACCTGATCCCGGATACGACGCCCATGCAGTGAGGAGGAGCAGCGCAATGAAGCGACACACCCTCGGCCTGCTGGCCCTGGCAGCCCTGCTCGTCAGCGCCTGTGCGCAAACGCCCGCCGCCCCGGCCACCACCCAGGCGTCCAGCGCGGCCGCGACCCAAGCGCCGGCTGTCGCGCCCACGCGGGCTCCGGCCGTCGCCCCGACTACCGCCGCCGCGGTCGTGGCCAGTCCGACAGTGGCTGCGCAGGCCGCGGCGAGCCCGGCCGCGACGGCGAGCGCGATCAAGACCATCAAGCCCGGCGTCCTGATGGTCGCGATCGACAATGACATGCCGTTCTGCAAGGAGGACAACGGCAAGATCATCGGGATCGACGGCGAGATCATGACCGCGATTGCCGACAAGCTCGGGCTGAAGATCGAGCCGGTGGTGATGGAGTGGGCCGCGGAGATCCAGTCCGTGCAGTCCGGCCGGGTGGACACCAACATCTGCGGCATGGCCTACACCGCGGAGCGCGCCAAGACCGTGAACCTCTCTGAGGGCGCCTACTATCAGGTGACGGAGTTCACCCAGCTCAAGGACTCCAACATCAAGTCGATCGACGACCTGAAGGGCAAGAAGGTCGGGACGATCCAGGGCTACTTCTATATCCCGGAGCTCAAGAAGATCCCCTGGATCGGCGAGGACAACCTGAAGCTCTACAACACGATCGATGCCGGGATCCAGGACCTGGAGGCCAGGCGGGTCGATGCGCTGATCATTGGCGCGGCCAGCAGCGCCTGGCTCGCGACCCAGCACCCCGAGTGGAACCTGAAGTACGAGCCGGTCCAGCCGAACGAGTACATGCCGGACACGAAGGACAAGGCCTACACAGTGTTCAGCTCGCGGCTGGATAACCCGGGGCTGGTCCAGGCGATGAACGAGGCGATCAAGGCGATGAAGGCGGACGGGACGATCAAGAAGATCATGGCCAAGTACAACATGGACAACCCCGCCTTCTTCATGCAGTAGCCGCATCGGAGGCGGGGCGGGCGCTCGCCCCGCCTTCTCCATAGGGGGCGCGATGACCGTTTCCGTCTGGCAGGAGCTGGCTGCCGACCGTGCCGCCGCGACGCATGATCTGGTGGTGATCGGCGCCGGGATCGTTGGCTCCTACGCTGCCAGCCTGCTCGTCCAGACCGGGCGCGACGTGGCGCTGGTCGACGCACACTTCCCGGCGTGGGGCGCCAGTGGCTGCAACGCCGGCTTCGTCCTGCTGGGGATGCGCTATCGCTACCCGGAGGCAATCGAACGGCTCGGGCGCGCGGCCGCCCGCGAGGTCTGGACGTTGACCGCGGAGAACGTCCGCCGGATGCGCGACCTCGCTCGCCAGTACGCGGTCGAGTATGAGGACTGTGGCGCCACGCTGCTGGCCGTGGATGAGCAGGAGGCGGGCGAGCTCCGCGCGGCGGCGCGGCTCCTCCAGGAGGACGGGTTCGACGTCGAGTACGTCGAGCGTGACCCGCTGGGGCGCGGGTTTCTCGGCGCGCTCATCCAGCCACGCGATTTCGCCGTGCAGCCAGCCGCGCTCACCCAGGCGCTCGCCCGGGCGAGCGGGGCAACCCGCTACGACGAGGATGAGGTGTTCGAGATCCGGCGGGAGGGCAGCGCGCTGGTGGTGCGGGCTCGGCAGACGACGATTCGCTGCGGCGGAGTGCTACTGGCCACCAACGTCTACACCTCGATCCTCTTTCCGTTCCTGCGCCCGCTGATGGAGCCGATCCGCAACCAGGTGCTGCTGACCGATCCGCTACCGCCGCTGCTGGACCGCATGGGCTACGCGGAGCACGGCTACCACTACTTCCGCCAGCTCCGCGACGGCCGGATGCTGGTGGGCGGCGGCCGGCACCGCTTCCCGCAGCAGGAAGCCACCTTCGCGGACGAGGTGACCCCCAACATCCAGGAGCTGCTGGCCCGCTGGCTGGGGCGCTATTTCCCGGAAACCGCCCGTGTGGGCGTGAGCCGCCGCTGGGCGGGGATCGATGGGCTGACGCCGGATGGGCTGCCGCTGGTCGGGTGCCTCCCGAGCGAGCCGGCGGTGGTCTACGCGATCGGCTTCGGCGGCCACGGCAACTCCATGGGGCTGGTCGCCGCCGAGCGGGCGGTGGAGCTGCTGCTGCGTGGCATCGATCCGGGCGTCTTCAGCATCCATCGCCTGGGCTGAGCCCGCACCCCGCTCCATCCCGCGTCCCCGCGTAGCCATGGCTACGCGGGGCAACGACATATCCGGGCAAGCAGACAGACCAGGCGATGTCTGCCAGGCGCGGGCGGGAGCGCAGCCGCCTTGCTCCGAGGCAGCCGCACTCCCCGCTTGTGAGGCGCCTGCGTTGTCCGCCCGCGCCCCCGCGGGGCGGCGCAGCAGCGCTAGCTCGACGGCGAGGTATCGAGGATCGAGACGCTGGCGTTATTGGTATTGCTCACGTAGACCCGGTTGATCCGGGTGTCGACCGCCACACCGGTCGGCCCGATGCCAACCTGGACCGTCGCGATGACCTCGTTGTTCGCGCCGTCGATGACGGCGACGTTATTGTTGGCGAAGTTGGCCACGTACACCCGGTTGGCATCGCGGTCCACCGCGACACCTGTCGGCATCCCGCCCACGGGGATAGTGGCGATGACCCGGTTCGTATCCGGATCGAACTTCGAGAGCACGTTCGTGTTCATGCTCGTCACGTACCCGCGATTGGTGCGCAGGTTCCCGCTGATGCCATACGGGCCTGCCGCGACCGGCATCGTCGCGATCACCGCGTCAGTGTTCCCGTCGATCACCGTCACGGTGTCGCTGCCCGCGTTCGCCACGAAGACGTGGTTGTCGTTCGGGTCAACCCCCACACCCCGCGGGGTGCTGCCAACACCAATGGTGTCGATGACCTGATTGGTGTTGCCGTCGATGACGGAGAGCGTGTTGCTCCCGGAGTTCGTCACATACACCCGGTCGGTCTGGCCGTTGACCCAGACGCCATAGGGGGCGGCGCCGACGGGGATTTCGGCAATGACCTTGAGGTTGGCGCCGTTGATGACGGAGACGACGTTGCTGTCGACGTTCGCCACGTAGATCCGGTCCGTCCGCTGATCCACGGCCACCCCGCGCGGCCCGCTCCGTACCGGGATGACAGCGATCTGCTGATTCGTTCCGTCGATGAGGGACACGGTGCCGCTCCCGGAGTTCGCCACGTACACCCAGCTTCGGTCGAGGTCCACCGCGATCCCTGTGGGCGACAGGCCGACCGCGATCTGGGCGATCTCGACCGGCGGCGCGGTGCTCCGGGCGGGCGCGGCGTGGACCGGCAGGGTCCCGACCAGCGCTCCCAGGCCGAGCGTCGCTACCAGGACAGCGATACGAGCTGTGCGCATCGTCCTCCTCCCAGCCAGGAATAGACAGGCTACGCCGCCGGAGCGTGGGGCGTCGTCGCCCATCCGCGCTACTGCCAGCCGTTATGCTGTCTCGCGCCCCTGGCGACGCGGCTGGCTCTCACTCATCACAACGAACCGGCGGAGATATGGTTACGGGCGCCGGCAGCCGTGATAGTTCGGGCGCCGCGCAGCGCCATTCAGTGGACCAGGGTGGCTGCGGCAGAAGGCCGGCGCGTCGTGGCCGCAGTCAGCCGCTCCGGCCACGACGCGGATTGGTAGGCGGTGGCGTAGCGCTCCAGCGTGCTCGGGTCGGGACGTTGGGCGAGCGAGGCGACACGCACTGCCAGCCGGGCCCCCTGGTAGCCCTCGGCACGGACCTGGTGGTACGCGGCGGCGATCTCCGGCAGGCTCAGCGCCAGATTGAACTGGGGATCTTGCAACGCCGCCTCGCTGTAGCCTGCGCCCCGGCCGCCGGTGCGGTTCAACTGGAGCAGGCTGACGCTCCATTCCTGGGCAGTGTGGGTCACTTTCGCCGGGTCGCCGCCGCTCTCTGCCAGGATCAGCGCCCGCAGCACCGCCGGGTCGTCCAGCCCATACGCGGCGCGAACGCGATCGGCCAGCGCCCAGACGCTGTCCAGAGGCGCCTCCTGCACTGCGAGAGCCTCGGCCGAGGGCGGTCTGGCCGCGGGCGGGGCCGCGACCAGGGCCAGGGCAGCGGCCGGGGCGGCACGACCCCCGTGCTCGGTGCCTGCCAGAGCGAGCCGGGGACGTGCGGGAGCGCTCCCGTCGCCTGGCTCGCCGAGAGTGCCAGCGCGATGAAGCCCAGGATAGCGAGCGAGCGGGCTGGCAGCATGCGTGAGCCTCGGGATGAGTCTGCCCATAAGCACCATACGCGCCAGGTTTTGGAATGGAGAGGTGCCGAAGCGCTGGATTCGGGTGGCCACCTGGCCCGGGCCGGGCGCGACCGTAGGACAGTTCCCACCTGGCATCCTGGCCGTGTGGCAGACGCGCGGCGTTTCGGAGCGCGCCCAGCATCCCACCTTGTCGCCTGGAAGCCGCCGGTGCACAATGTCTCGGCTACACTGCGCCGCAGCCCTGCTCGCTCTCGCCTTCGGCCACCTGCTGCGCTGCCAGCGAGCCCCCGGACGGGCAGGCGCAGATGCCTTGGCATCGCGGCGTAAGTCTGCATGGACCTGAGAAGGGGGAGTAATGGTTTCGTCACACTCGGGTGATTCCGCGCGCCAACAGGGGCTGACCCGCCGGCAATTCGTGCGCCTGGGCGCGCTCGGGCTCTCGCTGACCGCGGTCAGCTCGCTGCTCGCTGCTTGCTCGGGCGGTGGTGGCGGGGGCACGGCGAGCAGCGCGCCGACGTCCGCCCCGGCCGCGGCGCCCACCACGGCCGCGGCCGCGCCCACCAGGGCTGCTGCCGCCGCGGCGACCACGGCCCCGGCGGCTGCGCCCACCGCCGCGGCTGCCGCTGCTCCCACGAAGGCTGCTGCCGCGGCGACTACGGCTCCTGCCGCCGGGGGCAAGTACACCATCGCCACGGTGGTCAAGATCGCCGGTATCAACTGGTTCAATCGGATGGAGGAGGGCGTCAAGAAGTTTGCTGCGGATACCGGCGTCACCGCCTATGAGAAGGGGCCGGAGAAGGCGGACGCGGCGCTCCAGGTCAAGCTGATCGAAGACCTGATCGCGCAGAAGGTGAGCGCCCTCGCAGTGGTGCCGATGTCGCCGGAGACGCTGGAGCCGGTCCTCAAGAAGGCGATGGACAGCAAGATCGTCGTCGTCACGCACGAGGCCTCCAACCAGCAGAACACCCAGGCCGACATCGAGGCGTTCGACAACGCGGCCTATGGGGCGCATCTCATGGACGCGCTCGCCAAGCTGATGGGCGAGGAAGGGGAGTACGGCGTCTTCGTTGGGAGTCTGACTTCGAAGACGCACAACGAGTGGGTCGATGCTGCCGTGGCCCGCCAGAAGGAAAAGTACCCCAACATGAAGCTGGTGGCCGATAAGCAGGAGACCTACGACGACTCCCAGAAGGCGTACGAGAAGACCAAGGAGCTGCTGAAGGCGCACCCGAACATCAAGGGCTTCCAGGGCAGCGCCTCCACCGACGTCGCCGGGATCGGCCAGGCGATCGAGGAGGCTGGCCTCGGTGGGAAGATCAAGGTGGTAGGCACCAGCCTGCCCTCGATCGCCGGCAAGTTCATCCAGTCCGGCACCGTCAACCTGATCAGCTTCTGGGATCCGGCCGACGCCGGCTACGTGATGAACAAGCTCGCCTTGATGCTCCTGCAGGGCCAGCAGCCCAAAGACGGCATGGACCTGGGCGTGCCTGGCTACAACAAGGTGGTTCAGAAAGGCCACGTCTTCTACGGACAGGCCTGGGTGGACGTCACCAAGGACAATCTCGACAAGTACCCGTTCTAGCCGCGATCAGGAAGCAGGGTGGAGGGCGGAGTGGCCAGTCCAGAGTATCCGCTGGCTGGCCACTCCGCCGCGCTTCAGCGCTTCAGTATGGATGCCGTATGACAGACGTGTTGGTGCAGCTTTCGAACGTCAGCAAGGCGTTCGCCGGGGTAAAAGCGCTCCAGGATGTGAGCCTGACGATCCGGAAAGGCGAGATCCACTGCCTGGTCGGCGAGAACGGCTCCGGGAAATCCACGCTTATCAAGATCATCGCCGGCGTTGTCGCCCCTGACGAGGGCCAGATCGTCATCAACGGCAAGCTGTTCCCGGTCCTGCACCCGATCGACGCAATTCACGAAGGCATCCAGATCATCTACCAGGACTTCTCGCTCTTCCCGAACCTCACCGTTGCCGAGAACATCGCCCTCAGTAGCCAGCTCGCGCAGGGCCGTCGCTTCGTCGACTGGGGCGAGGTGCGCCAGATCGCCCGCCAGGCGCTGGATCGCATCCACGTCAAGCTGGACCTCGACGCTCCAGTCGAGCAGGTCTCCGTCGCCAATAAGCAGTTGATCGCGATCTCGCGGGCGCTGGTGCACAACGCCCGGCTGATCGTCATGGACGAGCCGACCACGGCGCTGACCCGCCGCGAAGTCCGCTCCCTGTTCGCGGTGATCAAGAAGCTCCAGCAGGACGGTGTGGCCACCCTGTTCGTCAGCCACAAGCTGAACGAGGTGCTGGAGATCGCGGACCGGATGCTGATCCTGCGCAACGGCCGCACCGTGATCGACGCCGACGCGCGCGAGTTCGACCAGGCGCGGCTGGCCTATTACATGACCGGGCGGCAGATCGATGAGAGTGGCTACGAGTACCGGCGCCCGCCCAACGGCCAGACCCCGCTGCTGCGGGTGGAGCACCTGGCGCTGCCCGGCAGCTTTGTAGACGTGTCGTTCGAGCTGTACCCGGGCGAGATCGTCGGGCTGGCCGGGCTACTCGGCTCTGGCCGCACAGAGCTGGGGCTCGCCCTGTACGGCATCCACCCCGCCCGCTCGGGCACGATCGCCTTCGAGGGGAAGCGGGTGCGGATCGACAGCGTGCAGGACGCGGTGAAGCTGGGCATCGGCTACGTGCCCGAGGATCGGCTGACCGAGGGGCTGTTCCTGCCGCAGTCGATCACTCGGAACATCGTCGTCCGCACCATCGACCATCTCGTCGGCGCGCTCGGCCTGACCAAGCCCCGGGATCTCGTCCAGCACGCCCAGTTCTGGATCAACGCGCTCAACATCAAGACCCGCTCGCCGGAGCTGCCGGTGCAGACCCTCTCGGGCGGCAATCAGCAGCGCGTGGTGCTGGCCAAGTGGCTGGCGAGCTCGCCCAAGATGCTGATCCTGAACGGCCCGACGGTCGGGGTGGACATCGGCTCGAAGAGCGAGATCCATGCGATCATGAAGCGCCTGGCCAGCCAGGGCATGGCCCTGCTGGTCATCTCCGACGACATGCCCGAGCTGCTGCACACCTGCAATCGCATCCTGCTGATGAAGAGGGGCCGGCTGGTGGAGCAGCTCTCCAGCCAGAGCACGAGCGAGGATGAACTGACCAGGAAAGTCACCGAGGACTAACGGGAAGAGCAGCAGGCACGGTATGGATCACGGGTGCTCCCGATGCTGAAGCAGAAGCTTGCCAAGACGGAAGTGCTGGTCGCACTGGCCATCGTCGGCCTCGCCATCATCTTTAGCGTGATCAACCCAGTCTTCCTCTCGGTGCGAAACCTGTTCGACCTGCTGAGAAGCTCCATCGTTATGGGCATGTTCGCCCTGGGTGTGCTGGTGGTGATCGTCTCCGGCGGGATCGATGTCTCCTTCACCGCGATCGCCGTCTTCGCGATGTACGTCACGGTCAAGCTGCTCAAGGCGATCGATTTCCAGGGGACGCTCCTGGTCGGGTTCGTCATCGCGGCGCTGATCGGCCTGGCGCTCGGGCTCATCAACGCCCTGTTCATCGCGCGGTTCAAGCTGTCGACGCTGATCGTCACCCTGGGCACCCAGAGTCTATTCCGTGGCTTCCTGCTGTTCGTCGTCGGCAGCCAGCTCATCCGCGACATCCCGGACAGCATGACCAGCTTCGCCAAGCTGAACCTGATTACCATCCAGACGGCCGATGGCACCCTGGCCAGTCTGCCGGCGGCGGTGCTCCTGCTCGCCGCCGCGGCCCTGGTCACCTGGCTGGTGCTGCAGTACACCCTGCTCGGTCGGGGCATCTACGCGCTCGGCGGCTCGCGGGAGGCGGCAGAGCGCGCCGGCTTCCCGATCCGCCGGATCCAGTTGTTCATCTACAGCTTTGTGGGCGTGCTGTCCGGGATCGCCGGGCTGACCTACGGCTCGCTGAACCGCCAGGCCAACCCGTTCGACATCGTCGGCTCGGAGCTGGACGTCATCGCCGCGGTCGTGCTCGGCGGGGCGCAGATCACCGGAGGGCGCGGCTCGGTGGTGGGAACGCTGCTCGGGGTATTCCTGGTGGTCATCATGAACAACAGCCTCATCCTGGCCGGCATCCCGTCCGTCTGGCAGAAGGTCGTTATCGGGGTCATCATCATTATCGGGACGGGCATTCCCGCCTTCCAGCAGCGGCGGGCCGAGCGCCGGGCGCGGATCGCGCTGGCCGAGTGACACGGTGAGCGGCAGGGAGCAGCGAGCGAGATGACGACGAAGCAGACGGCCTCCACCCCTGAACGGCACGACGGCCGGGTGGCGTTCCTGGCCGCGGCGGCGCCCCGCCGGCTGAGCAGCGTGGATGTTACGCTGCGGCGCCTGTTCATCATCGCGGTGGCGATCTTCGTCGCGATGAGCCTGGCGCAGCCCGACGTCTTCCCCACACTCGACAACTTCCGCTCGATGTCGGTCCAGTTCCCGGAGCTGGGCATCCTGGCGATTGCGATCATGCTCACCATGCTGACCGGGGGGATCGACCTCTCGGTCACCGCCATCGCCAACCTGGCCGGCATCCTGGCCGCCCTTGTGCTGACCAGGCTCGTCTCAGAGGACGCCGCCACAGGGCAGGCGGTCGGCGGGATCGTTGCCGCGCTGCTGGTGGCTCTCGGCGTCGGGCTGCTGTGCGGATTGCTGAACGGGCTGCTGGTCGGCTACGTTGGGATCACCCCGATCCTGGCTACCCTCGGGACGCTCACGCTGTACACTGGCTTCTCCACCGTCATTACCGGCGGCACGGCGGTGTTCGCGGTGCCACAGTTCCTGTTCATCGGCGACGGCGACGTGGCGGGCATCCCGGTCCCGCTGCTCATCTTCGCCGTGCTGGCGATCCTGTTCTCGATCATCCTGAACCGGACGGCGTTCGGGCTGAAGGTCTACCTGCTCGGTACCAACCCCACCGCGACCCGCTTCTCGGGCATCAGCAACGAGACGGTGCTGCTGCGGACATACCTGCTGAGCGGGCTGCTCGGCGCCATCGCCGGGATCATCTTCCTGGCGCGCAACAATGCCGCCAAGCCGGACTATGGCAGCTCCTACATCTTGCAGGCGGTGCTGATCGCCATCCTCGGCGGGGTGAACCCGATGGGCGGCTTCGGGACGATCTCCGGCCTGGTGCTGGCGGTGCTGTCGCTCCAGTTCCTCTCCACCGGGCTGAACATGCTGCTGATCCAGTACAGCGGGAGCAACTTCTTCAAGGAGTTCGCCTGGGGGGCGCTGCTGCTGCTGGTGATGGTGATCGACTATTTCCCCAAGCTCCGGTTGACCCGAGGCAAGGTCGCCACCCCCGGCGCGGGGGTACCGGCGCCGGATCCGGCGCTGGAGGAGGATCCGCAACGCTCGGCGCACCCCCGCTAGGCGGGGATCCCCCGGCGAGGCGACATGGCGCAGAGCTACCTGGCGATCGACCTGGGCGCCGAGAGCGGCCGCGCCGTGGTCGGCCGGTTCGACGGTGCGCGCCTGGCTCTGGAGGAGCTGCACCGCTTCCCGAACGGGCCGGTGCGGGTGCTGGACAGCTTGCACTGGGACGTGCTCCGCCTCTGGAGCGAGATCCAGGCCGTGCTGGCGCTGGCCGCGCGGAGCTGTGGCGGCGAGCTGGCCGGGATCGGGCTGTGCACCTGGGGCGTCGACTTCGCCCTGCTCGACCGCGCCGGGGCGCTGATCGGCAATCCCTACCACTACCGCGACCGACGCACGGACGGCATGGTGGAGGAGGCCTGCCGGCGGGTGCCGCGCGAGGAGATCTACCGCCAGACTGGCACCGAGCTGCTCCAGGTCAACACCCTCTACCAGCTCCTCGCCATGGCGCTCCAGCGCGCGCCGCAGCTCGAGCTGGCCGACCGCCTGCTGCTGCTGCTGCCCGACCTGTTCAACTACTGGCTCACCGGCCGGGCGGTCTGCGAGCTGACCGAGGCGACCACCTCGCAGTGCTACGACCTGCGCGCCGGCGCCTGGGCGCGCGGGCTGCTGCGTCGGCTGGGCCTCCGCGACGACCTCCTGGGTGAGGTCGTTCCGCCCGGAACGATCCTCGGCCCGCTCCTGCCCGCGGTCGCCGCGCAGGCCGGGCTGGCCACGGCCACGGCTATTGCCCCGGCCTGCCACGACACCCAGTCGGCGGTGGCGGCCGTCCCGGCCACGGGGGACGACTTCGCCTACATTAGCTCGGGCACCTGGTCCCTGGTCGGCATCGAAACTGTAGCGCCGATCATCACCGCGGAAAGCCTGGCCGCCAACGTCACCAACGAGGCGGGTGTCGAGGGGCGCTACTGCGTGCTCAAGAACGTCGTCGGGCTCTGGCTGCTCCAGGAGTGTCGCCGCGCCTGGGCGCAGCGTGGCGAGCGCTGGTCCTATGCTGAGCTTACCGCGCTGGCAGAGCAGGCGCCGCCGTTCGGCCCGCTGGTCGATCCGTCCGACCCCGCGTTCCTGCCACCCGGGGACATGCCCGCGCGGATTCAGGCCGCCTGCCGCCGCACTGGCCAGGCGGTCCCCGAGACGCCGGCCGAGATCGTCCGCTGCGTACTGGAGAGCCTGGCGCTGAAGTACCGCTGGGTGCTGGAGCGGCTGGAGGAGCTGGCCGGGCGCCGCCTCGCCACCATCCACGTCGTCGGCGGCGGCGCCCAGAACACGCTGCTGTGCCAGCTCACCGCCGACGCCTGCGCCCGCCCGGTGCTGGCCGGACCGGTCGAGGCGACGGCGGTCGGCAACCTGCTGGTCCAGGCGCGGGCGCGGGGCGAGCTCGGCTCGCTGGCCGAGCTGCGCCAGGTGGTCCGCGCCTCATTTCGGCTCGCCAGCTACGATCCCCACCCTTCCGAGCGCTGGGAGGCGCACTACGCGCGGTTCCTGGCGCTCGTTTGACCATCCCTGGCGTATGATGGCCCCCGCGAGGCTCACGGTCGTCTCCGATCTCCGATCATCGAGGTGAGGCGATGGCAGGCGATCTCCTTGTCGGCATCGACATCGGCACCTACAGCTCCAAGGGGGTGCTCTGCACGCCCTCCGGCGAGGTGCTTGCGCAGCAGCAGGTGGAGCACGGGCTCTCGCTCCCTCGGCCGGGCTGGGCGGAGCAGGATGCGGAGGCCATCTGGTGGGCGGACTGCGCCGCGCTCTGCCGGGCGCTGCCCGCGGCGGCCGGCCGCTCTCCGGCCGACGTTGGCGCGGTGGCGGTCTCCGGCCTTGGCCCGGACCTGCTCCCGCTGGACGAGCGCGGCCGGCCGCTGCGCCCGGCCATCCTGTACGGCATCGATACCCGCGCTCAGGCCGAGATCGAACAGCTCAACGCCACGTTCGGCTCCGAGGCGCTCTACGCGCTGAGCGGGATGGCGCTCACCTCCCAGGCGGTCGGCCCCAAGCTGCTCTGGCTGCGCAACCACGAGCCAGAGGTGTACCGCCGCACTCGCTACGTCACCACCTGCAGCGGCTACCTGGTGTTCCGGCTGACGGGTGAGTACGTGCTGGACTACCATTCCGCCTCGCACTTCAACCCGCTGTTCGACCTGCGCCGGCTGGTCTGGACGGACCGCTTCGCCGCGCCGATCTGGGACGTCGCCCGCCTGCCTCGCCTGGCCTGGGCGACCGAGGTGGTTGGACAGATCAGCCCGGCCGCGGCGGAGGATACCGGGCTGCCGGTCGGCACCCCGGTCACCGCCGGGACGATCGACGCCGTCGCCGAGGCGATCAGCGTCGGCGTCACCCAGCCCGGCGACCTGATGGCGATGTACGGCACCACCTTCTTCTTCATCCTGGTGGTGGACGAGCTCGTCTCCGACCCGCGTGTCTGGGCGACCGCTTATGCCTTCCCCGGTCGCTACTCCGTCGCCGCCGGCATGGCGACCACCGGGGCGCTGACCCGCTGGTTCCGCGACCAGCTTGCGCCCGAGCTGGTCGCCGCCGAGCAGCAGGGCGGCCGGCCAGCGTACAGCGTGCTGAGCGACGAGGCGGCCCGGGTGCCGCCCGGGTCGCGCGGGCTGCTGGTGCTGCCCTACTTCCAGGGAGAGCGCACCCCGATCCACGATCCCCAGGCGCGCGGGATCTTCGCCGGGCTCACCCTGGCGCACACCCGCGCCGACCTGTACCGGGCGGTGCTCGAGGCCACCGCCTATGGCGTCCGCCACAACGTGGAGGTGATGCGCGAGATGGGCGCCAGCCCGCGTCGGCTGGTGGCAGTGGGCGGCGGCACCAAGAGCCGGCCCTGGGTGCAGATCGTCAGCGACGTCACCGGCCTGCCCCAGGACCTGCCCGCCCAGACCATCGGCGCCTCCTATGGCGACGCCTTTCTCGCCGGGCTGGCCACTGGCCTGGTCCCCCGCCTGGACAACCTGGCCACCGACTGGGTGCGGGACACAGCGCAGATCGAGCCGGATCGGGCGCATCACGCGCTGTACGACGAGTACTACGCGCTCTACCGAGCGCTCTACGAGCAGACGAAGGCGACCCAGCACCGCCTGGCCGAGCTCGGCGCCGCGGTGCTGCCCGAGTAGCGTCCTAGTGGCCGGCGCCTGATCCTCCGTGGCGCTCAGCAGCCTTCCGGCGCGCCCAGGAACACCAGCGCCGCGGAGCCGATCAGGCTGGCCTGCACCCCGAGCGTGGAGGGGAGTACCTGCACGTTGCGGGTGAAGTCGAGCCGCGCCGTCCGCCGCAACGCCGCGTAGAGCGGGTCCCACAGGAGCGGCCCGTTGCTGGCCACCCCGCCGGAGATTACCACCCGATCCAGGTCCAGCAGTGCCGCCGCCGAGGCGATCCCCACCCCCAGCGCCCAGCCGGCGTCGCGATAGAGCTGGCGGGCCAGGGCGTCGCCTGCGCGGGCCGCCTCGGCCACCTCCACGGCGGTCGGCGCCCCGCGCAGGCTGGTGGGGACACCACGCCGAATCGCGAGCCGCGCCCGGCGGGCGATGCCGGTGCCGGAGGCGATCGCCTCTACGCAGCCGCGCGAGCCGCAGCCACACTGCGGGCCGTTGCGCCAGACATTGATGTGGCCGACGTGGCCGGCGTTGCCACTCGCGCCGTGGATCAGCCGGCCCTCGACCACGATCCCACCGCCCACGCCCGTGGAGGCCACCATCCCCAGGAAGCAGCGCGCTCCCTGGCCCGCGCCCTTCCAGTACTCGCCCAGCGCCAGCGCCTTGGCGTCGTTGTCCACCACTGTCGGGAGCTGGAAGGTCTCTTGCAGCCGGGCGCGCAAGGGGAAGCGCTGGCGCCAGGCGGGTAGATTGAGCGTGGAGAGGATGCCCGCGGGATACTCCATCGGGCCGCCCGCGCCAACGCCGACGGCCCACAGCGCGGCACGGGCCACGCCGGCCTGGTCGAGCACCCGCTGGCACAGCGCCAGCAGCGTCTGGTACAGCCCCTCGGAATCGTCGCGTGGCTGCGAGGGCACCTTCTCAGCGCTCAGGAGCGTCCCGTCCGCGCGCACCACCCCCGCCGCCAGCTTGGTTCCCCCAACGTCGATCGCCAGCACCAACTCGCGTCCCATGCGCCTGTACCCCCGCGACGGCATGCCAACCGCAACATACGGTAGGCGAACAGACGGTGGCAGACAAGCGCCAGGCACAGCGCGCTCGTGGAGGAAGTGCGCTCGGCTGGACGCCCGTGTCTAGCGCTGCCCTGTCCCGCGCTGGAGCGACGCCGGGCCCGGGGTGTCGAACAACAGGCGCGCACCATTAGGCAGGCCGCGTCTACACCCTGCCCTGCGTCACGGCGCCCGCTGTGCGGTGTCCTTTTAGTGTTGTTGTAACCTGCTTTCAAGCTGGCTTTAACATCGAACGGCACGAACTCTGCGGTGTGTTAGCTCAGAGAGACGGTACATCGGGACTCGCGGAACGGGCGAGCGACCACGCACTCTGCACGAGCCGACCCGCTGTTACACCGCACGAGCCGGCTATGGGGACGGGCCAGCACCCGTCGCCGCCTCCCAGTGTTCCGCCGGCTGGGATTCTCAGGTGCAATGGGAGTAACGCCATGGATCAACGACCACCAGTCACTGATCGCTCTGCCGCGACGGGCAGCCCGTCGCAGGTGCAGATCGCCAGCGGGCTGAACATCATCGCCGGCATCTGGCTCATTATCTCGCCCTTCGTCTTGCGCTTCTCGCAGATGAACACGATCCGGAACGACGACATCATCGTCGGCATTATCGTCGCGGTGCTCGCCGCTATCCGGGCCTTTGGCGCGTATCAAGCCGCCTGGCTGAGCTGGATCAATCTCCTGCTCGGGATCTGGGTGTTCATCTCGGCGTTCATCTTCACCAGCATGGCGACCCCGATGCCGTTCTGGAACAGCATCATCCTCGGCATCATCGTCTTCATCCTGGGTGGCTGGAGTGCCCTGTCCAGCCCGAGCGGGCTGGCGCGGCGGCCGGTCTAGCCGCTCGGAGCCGAGCGACGCCGAACCGCGGGTTTGTGCAGCCTCGCCCACCAGCGTTCCTTGTCCTCGCCACGGGCGCTGCTCTCCCCAGCCGGGGCAGCGCCCGTGGCTCTGTCCCCCTTCGCTCGATCCCGCGCTCACCCCCGGGCGCCTGCCAGGCGACGCCCGGCTACAATGGCGCCCACGCGGCATGGTCCGAGAGAATGGAGGGAGGCATGGGGGCGATTCCGGCAACGGGCGCAGACCTGGTGCGGCAGATCGCGAGCACCAATCCCGCTCGCGGCAGCCTGGCGCTGTGGTGGTTCGGCCAGGCCGGCTTCGCGCTGCGCGGCGCGGGGCTGACGGCGCTGGTCGATCCCTTCCTCGGGCCGCACGAGGCCCGGCTCATCTCCCCGGCCGTCGATCCCCGCGAGTTCAGCGGGGTGGACGTGATCTGCTGCACCCACGAGCACCTGGACCACCTGGACGGCGCGACCGTGGCCGGGGTTGCTAGTGCCTCGCCAGCGGCGCGCGTCGTCGTTCCCCGTCCCATTGTCCCTCTGGTCACCGCGCTCGGGATCGGCCCGGAGCGGGTGATCGGAGCCCAGCCGTATCCCGAAGAGCCACCGCTGGAGCTGGGGCCGCTACGCCTGTACGGTGTCCCGGCGCGGCACGGGGTGACCAGCCCCCCGGCGAAGTACGACTTCGGGTTCGACGAGCCTGGCAGCAACGGGCTGTACCGCTACCTGGGGTTCGTGTTCGAGCTGAACGGTGTCCGCGTCTTCCACGCTGGCGACACGCTCGCCTATGAGGGGATGGCGGAGCGGATCAAGCAACTGGACGTGGACCTAGCACTGCTGCCGATCAACGGGCGCGATTTCTTTCGGGAATCCCTGGGCATCGTTGGGAACCTGAGCTATCGCGAGGCGGCGGAGCTGGCGGCTGCCGCCGAGGTGCCACTGGTGGTCCCGATGCACTACGACATGTTCGCAATCAACCGTGAGCGTCCTGGCACGTTCGTCGACTACCTGCGCGACACCTACCCGTTCCTCAATACGTACCTGTTCGGACGCTACGGCCGCTTCGTGTATAGCCGGCCCGAAGGTCCCCGATAGCCTGTACTTTGGAGCCCGTTCCTTCCCTCTGCCCTGGCGGGCATGGTAGGCTAAGGGCCGTGTCCCAGGCCCCTCGCTCCAAGCGTGATTTCCTGCGCTCCGTCGAGCTGTTCGAGCGGCTCCCGCATTCAGCGCTCGACCGTCTGGCGCTCGCCTTCGAGCAGCAGACCTTTGAGGATGGTGACATCATCTTCCGCCAGGGCGAGAGCGGTGATCGTCTCTACCTGGTCGAATCCGGGACAGTCGAGCTGGTCCGCACCGACTCCGGGCGCGTCCACACGCTGGCGCGTCTGGGAAGCGGTGAATACTTCGGCGAGCTGGCGCTGCTGTCCGATAGCCCTCGGGCGGCCACTGCGATCTGCGTTGGCGAGGTGGAGCTGCTGAGCATCTCTGGGCGGGAGCTCAAGCGGCTGCTCGCGGAGAGCGCTCCCGCGCTGCGCAGCATCATCGGCAGCATCAAGGAGTACCGTCCGCCTGAGCGGCCGCCGTCGCTCTGGGACAAGCTCCGCCACCGCGTTGTCGGTCCGCGCCGGACATCGCCGCGCGTGTAGGCTCCTCTTTTGCATCGTCGCCTCCCTGCGCGAGTGGCGCTACCGAGGCGAATAGCCGCTATCCAGGTCCACCCAGCGCGTGCCGCGCTGGTACTCGATCTCCGTGATCGGGTGGATCTCCCAGAGCGTCCCGCGCGTCTTGCCGACCTGCTCCGGGTGCTCCGGATCGAGCATGGTCCAGCCGGTGATCCGCACCCGGGTGTTGTCCCTGGCGATCTGCTGCAGGGTCTGGACCGTCCAGGCGGGATGCTGCGCCCGGCCACGGGGTGTCGCCTCGGTGATGATCGAGGCAGAACGGTCACGGCCGGGGCGCTCCACCAGCCAGATGTGGAAGTCCACGTCCGTGGTGGAGTGGCAGTTGGTCGACTCCGGCCCCTGCGCTCGTGCCTCGGCAAGATAGCCCTCAATGCTCACGGCCAGCCCGTTGTACTGGTCGACCGCGGCGCGGTCGGCGGGTGACCACTGGGCCATGTGCTTGTCATTGACCCCCGGGGGCCAGGGCAGGTGGAGCAAGGCAGAGAAGGCGATCGGCAGCGGGTCCTTGGGGACGTCAACGCGGTTCTTCAGCCGGTTCAGCTCGGGGTCGGTGCCGTCGCCGCCCGGCGGGCAGCCGTGAAAGGTGATCTCCTCGGGCGTGGGCAGCGCGGCCGCGGTCGGCACGGCCGGCAACGGCCCGGCCGGGCGCGTCGGAGTGGGGCCGGCCGGGACGGGTGTGGTAGCCCCCTGCGCGGTTGCGGCTGGCGGCGCAGGCTCCGGCCCTGGAGCCGCGCGGCCGCGGAGATACAGTAGAACGCCCACGACGACGATGGCCACCAGAAGGATTCCGATGAGCGGCCCCCATGGCGCTGACCGCTGTGCCATATCTCCCTCTCCAGAGCCGCCTGGGCGGACGAGCATGCTGCAGAGTGATACTATTGCCCGAAGCGCAAGAGTCGGCCCGGAGCAGCGCTGAGCGAGCGACAAAGCCGAAGCATCTTGCTCACTTCGGCCGAGACCCCACGGCGCCTGCGCCGCGCCGCGATGCGTAGCCTGGGCCGAGCGCGGGACGTAGCCTCGTGGAGCTGCTCAGGCAGTCGGTAAGCGGCCAAGGCTCATGCAGTTGACACCAGCCTGTTAACCGCGTACGTTGTTGAGTAAGGCAGAGGATTTTCTCGGGATTAAGGGCAGCAGGCAGGGTCTGATCTGCCGAGGCTGTCCGCACCTACGGGAGGCAGAGCGATGGCAGAACACCAGCATCACGATCACGGCCAGCACCAGACCAACGGCCAGGCGCGCGTCGGGTACGCCTCGCCCCAGGAGGCGCTCGCGGCGCCGCCGGAGGAGTTCGTCTACGTCGCCGCGCTCCACACCGGCACCGGGGTGGAGCAGCCGGACTTTCTGGCGGTGGTGGATGTCCGCCCGGACTCGGATACCTATGGCCAGATCATCCACCGCACCCCGATGCCAGGGCTGGGCGACGAGCTGCACCACTACGGCTGGCAGGTGTGCAGCAGCGCCTGCCATACGGACCTGCGCCGCCAGCACCTGGTGGTGCCCGGGTTCCGCAGCAGCCGCGTCCACATCGTCGACGTCGGCTCCGACCCGCGCCGGCCGGAGGTCGTGAAGGTCATCGAGGGCGAGGAGATCAAGCGCAAGGCCGGGCTGTCGGCGCCGCACACGGTCCACTGCATGCCGGGCGAGATCGTGGTCGTCAGCATGCTGGGCAACGCCGAGGGCGAGGCGCCGGGCGGCTTCCTGGTGCTGGACGCGCGCCACTTCGACGTGCTCGGCCGCTGGGCCCCGGAGCAGGACGGGGTGCGCTTCAACTACGACTTCTGGTACCAGCCGCGCCAGAACGTGATGATCTCCAGCGAGTGGGCGGCGCCCAAGACATTCCAGGACGGGTTCCGGCTGGAGGACGTCCAGGCGGGCAAGTACGGCCACAGCATCCACTTCTGGGACCTGGCCGAGCGGCGGGTGGTGCAAAGCATCGACCTGGGCGAGGAGGGGATGATCCCGCTCGAGGTGCGCTGGCTGCACAACCCGGAGGCGCAGACGGGCTTCGTTGGCGCGGCCCTCTCCAGCGCGATCTGGCGCTGGTATCGCGATGGCGACCGCTGGGCGGCAGAGAAGGTGATCCAGGTGGAGCCGCGCGAGGTGGCTGGCTGGCCGTTCCCTGTGCCAGGGCTCATCACCGACCTGGTCGTCTCAATGGACGACCGCTTCCTGTACTTCTCTGACTGGCTCCACGGCGACCTGCGCCAGTACGACATCTCCGACCCGGCGCATCCGAAGCTCACCGGCCAGGTCTGGCTGGGCGGCGTGCTCGGCCAGCCAAGCCCGGGCGGGCGCAAGCTAGACGCCGGGCCGCAGATGCTGCAGCTCAGCATGGATGGCCGGCGGCTGTACGTGACCAACTCGCTCTACTCCACCTGGGACAACCAGTTCTACCCCGGGATGAAGTCCTGGATGCTCAAGCTGGACTGTGACCCGAACGGCGGGATGACGCTGGACGAGCGCTTCTTCGTCGACTTCAGCCCGGCCCGCGGCCACGAGATTCACCTACCCGGCGGGGACTGCACCACCGAGATCTTCACGTAGTCCAGGCCCACGGGGCTGCCCCATGGCAGGGCAGCCCCGCTCCTGGCTTGGGACTTGCCTTCACCGGCACGTGCTGCTCGCGCCTGGGTGTTGCCCTGGCGGACCGCCGGCACCAGCGGGCGCCGGGAGATAGGTGGGGATTTCAGCACAGCCATCAGGGGGGCGAGTCCCACGGGCCCGGAGTCGCTTACCACCCGGAGAGTGACTGCCTCGTCCTCAAGCAGGCGGGCCGCCTCGGGACACTCGGCCGGAGCAATGTGGAGGGGGCTGGCTTCGTCTTCGACTCCATGGAGCCGAGCGCCGGGGCCTACCGCTGGGGCGGCCCGCCCTGCGCGCGCTCGGCTGAGCCCTCCTCGCGTCGCCCTGGCGTCAGTGCCCAGGCGCCAGGCAACACGGCCGCGGCGAGGGCGATCTTGAGCGCGTCCCCCGGCAGGAATGGGAGCAATCCCAGCGGAAGCAGGCTGGCGGGCGGGACGAAGCGAGCCAGGCCCGCCAGGCCCAACACGTAGATCACCACGTTGCCCAGCGCCATCGCCGCCGCCGCGCTCAGCACCCGGCGGTCCCAGCCGTGTTCGGCCAGCCACCCGACCAGGAAGGCGGCCGGGACAAAGCCGATCAGGTAGCCCGCGGTGGGGCCGATGATGACCGGGACACCGGGGACGCTGCTGGGGCTCCAGGCGCTGGTTCCGCCGGCGAAGACCGGCAGGCCCACGAGCCCTTCGCCGAGATAGGCGAGCAGGGCGAGCGCGCCTAGCCGGCGCCCGAGCAGCGCTCCGACGAGCAGGACGCCGAGGGTCTGCCCGGTGATCGGGACTGGCCGCAGCGGAATGCTGATCTGCGCGCAGAGCGCGACGAACAGGGAGCCAAGCACGACACGGGCGAGGTCAGGCTGAACCCCAACACGGGGCCACCAGAGCTGGGCCAGGGTCAAGCGGGAGGTTCTCAGCACGGCAGCAGCACCCAGGTCCGGGCCGGGTCGTCCCGGCCCTCATCGCGGAATCGTAGGGGCGGGCGGGGCAGCGCGTCAAACGCGCCATGGGCAATGGGCGCGGCCGGGAGCCACACGACTCCCGGCCGCTTCGGGTCGGTTCATGCCCCGCCACTCACCGTCCGTCGTCGTCGTCCACCAGCTCCGGCGGGACATCGGGGTCCTCGTCGTGCGTGGGGACGTAGATCGTGTTAGGGGCGACGCTGGCGGCGTTGGGGCCAACGTTCGGTCCGGCGAACGCGCCTGGCGCCACGGGATCGGCCGCCGCGGTAGTGGCATCGCTGAACACGAAGTAGTACGAGTGGTTGCCCGCCGGCAGCGTGATGGTCGTCCGATACACCGCGCCGGTGTCGTACGCGCCGGACACGTAGGTCAGCGGATAGGGCTGATTGTCGACGTAGAGATTCGCCTTGTCCGGTGGGGTGCCGGCGATGTTCTTGTACGTCGTCTGGAAGGTGAACGGGGTCGAGGTCGGGCCCGAGGTCGGGGTGACGGAGGAGCACGTCGCCATCATGGTCAGAACAGTCGGCGCATTGCCCTCCCGCACGAACGGCCCCGAGCCGTCGTCGAAGCGGAAGCGGTAACGGTGTACGCCAGCAGGCAGCGCGGAGGTGGTGTACTGATACACCACGCCGCTGCTATAGCTGGTGCCCTGCGCCTGCATCGGGTAGGTGACGCCATCGATGTCGACCACGGCCAGCGTCGGCGCCTTGTTGGCTGGCGACGTATAGCGCGCCCGATACGTGACCTGGCCGCCCACCAGCACCTTGGAAGTTACGTTGAAGCTGTCCATGGTGAACGGGAAGACCTGCGGACCGCTGAACACTTCGCCGTTGTACGGGAATTGAACCCGCCCCCCCGACGGAGTGGAGAAGACGAAACGGAAGCTGTGCATCCCAACCGGCAGGCCGGTAACGGTGTACTGGTACACGGTCCCCGTGCCTCGCCCGTACGGCCCGGCGGCAGTCATCGTCTTCTTCTTGCCGTCGATGAAGATGTTGTGGACCTGCGGCGTGTCTGAACCAGTGTAGACGACGCTGAACGTGAACGAGGTCTGCGTGGTGCCGGTCGAGGGATAGACGGAAGCGAGCTTCGTGCTGTCGAACGCGGCCGGCGCCTCGCCGGGCCCGGCCAGCGGCGTGGCCAGGTCGGAAAGATCGCTCGCCTGCAGCGAGCTCGCCGAGCCGGGGGATGGATTGCAGATCGGCACCGGCGCCTTGGCAACCGAGCTGGGTAGCGGCACCTGCATCAGGCCGGAATACGAGAGCTGGCCGAGCACCAGCGGCGGCAGCGGCACCTGGTTGAAGTCGAAGTAATCCAGCATGCTGCCGACCGAGGCGACCGCGTCGCGCTGTCCCAGGTTCGGCAGGTTCCAGTTGTATTCGATGAACTTGATGAAGGAGGCGAACTCGCCCTCCTCGTGGGAGATGTAGCCGCTCTTGGCATACGGGGAGATGACGATCACCGGCGCGCGCGGCCCGAGCCCTTCGGCATCGAGCTGGGGCGGCGGGACGTGGTCGTAGAAGCCGCCCCAGTCGTCCCAGCTCAGGAAGATCACGGTGTCATCCCAGTACGGGCTGTTCATCACCGCGTTGATCTGCGTTGTCGCCCAGTTCTGCCCGGAGATGAGCGAGCTGGGCGGATGGTCGCTTGTGTCGGTGGTCGGCGGAGTGACCCACGAGATGTCTGCCAGGGTGCCGGCCTCGACATCGCTCACGAACTGGCCGTTGTCGACCCGAATCGCGTTGGGGGAATTGAGCAGCGGCAGGATATAGCGGGTGGCATCCCACTGGGGCGCCTGGGCATAGCTGCGCCAGGTAATCCCCTGAGTCGCCAGCAGATCTGGCAGGCTCTGGATGTTGACACACGGGAAGGTCTGGTAGGCGACGCCGGACGGCGACAGCGCCGCGATGAGCGCGTTCTGCTGCGTCGTTGTGCAGTTGTAGAAGGTGGTGAAGTCCAGGCCGCCGCTCTGCGCCGCCACGGTGGCGATGTGGTTGGGGACGCTGCTGGTGGCCATGGAGGTGAAGAAATAGTCGCCGAGGGCGAAGTGCTGGGCGTAGGACCAGTAGTTCGGGATGTCACTCTGAGCATACTGGAGCTTGCCGGCATCGGTGAACTGGTCCATGGCGCCATGGTCCATCGCGGCCCGGGCAGCGGGACCGGAGTGGTCCAGGTCGGCGACAAGAGGATCGGGGGCGTGCGGCAGGAAGACGCCGTTGGCATTCGGGAAGCGTCCGAACAGGTTGTCGAAGCTGCGATTCTCCATCATCAGCACGACGACGTGCTTGATCGGCGTCTGCGTCGCGCTGGTGGCCGTCGCCCGGCTCGCTGGAGCGGCCGACGTTTGCACAGTCAGGCTCACGTGGTCGAACCAGGCTTCGCCACTCTGCTGCTCGAACAGTAAGGAGACAGCGAGACGGTCGAAGCTCTTTGCCGCAGTGACAAGACTCTGAGCCTGCTGCCGGGGATGGGTGCCGGGGCTGAAGCGGGCGAGCGTCGTCGTGGTCGTGCCGTCGCTGTTGAGGAAGCGGAGCGCCAGTGCGTAGGTGCCGGTGCTGTTGGCGCCGCGCGCCGCGCTCCAGCCACTCAGCAGGAAATGTTCTCCCGCTTTGCCAGATCGCTGGATCGTCTGGTACAGCGCCTTGTCGGCCCTGGCTGCGCCCACCATGTGGAAGGTTGGGCCGCCGCCCGCCGGCGATTTGGCCTGCCCGTCGTGCGCATCCAGGTTGACAGGCATCCAGCCGTCAGGGATGCCATCTCGGCCAACGGCGGTGAACAGGCTGTTGGTGAGCAGATTGCTCGCCGGGCGCTCGGCCGCCGCCTGGCTGAGGAACGTGTCCGAGGTCTGCGATCCCGCACTGCCCGGGGGACCACCTAAGGCGCGCTGGTCGGCGGACTCCTCGCTGGCCACGGCACTGCCGGCCGCGTGGGCGGCATCGCCGGCTAGGCCGGCCCAGAGTCCAAGAACCAGCACCACGCCGAGGTTCAGCAGCGTGGCGAACGGTCGAGAGCCTCCCATCTTCATCATCCCCTCCAACGGGATACCGGTCTCTCGGGAATGCGGCAGGGTCTGGGCTCCGCCCAGCGAGCGCGCCCCGCCGCTGGTGGCACGCCGAGCCCAGTATCGGGGAGCAGAGTTGGCACGACGCGAAACGGGAGCAGCGGCAGCCGTTCGCGCCGGTTGCCCTGCCGGGGCCAGGCGGGTCCCCACACCGACGCCGTGGCTCGCCTCAAGCCAGCGCCAACGTGCCAGGGCTACATGGAGCACCACGAGCGCCACCCTCAGCTCCAGGCCGGCTCGAATGCCGCTTGCCCGATGAGGCACCCGAGCATCACAGGCGTCCATGCCCCTGCGTTCCGGAGCCGCTCCCACGGTACACTCCGGAACCAAGGATGTCAAAGGTTTTCTAGAGGGTGTGAACTGAGCTCAGCTATACAAAGCGCGGCTAGCGGATGCGGAGCTGCTCACCGGGAGTGACCAGATCGGCGTCGTCCAGGTGGTTGAGCGCGAGCAGCGAGTCGGCGCTGGTCGCGAAGCGGGCGGCGATCTCGGTCAGAGTATCGCCTTCGGCCACGGTGTACCACTGCTCGCGGCTGGGTCTGGGCAAGCGCAGCGCCTGGCCAGGGACGATCGCGGCATCCGGGGACAGGTTGTTGGCGGCCAGGAGCGCCTCGGTCGTCACCCCGGCCCGCTCCGCGATCTGCCAGGGCACGTCGCCCTCCTGGACGATGTAGACGCCAGCGTCCGGCGAGGCGGCGGGTGCGCCGGGGGGCGCGACCAGCGTGAGCGTCTGGCCGGAGACGACCAGGTCCGGATCCGTGAGACCGTTCCAGGCGGCAAGCGCTTGGGGGTCGAGGCCGTAGCGCTGGGCGATCTGCCCGAGCGTCTCTCCCGGCTGCACCACGTACTGGCCGGAGGATGGGAGAGGCAGCGGCTGGGCCGGAGGAGCGGCCGCGGATTCGGCAACGGTCGGCGTGGGCAGGGGCGTGGCCGTGGGCGGTGGGGGTGGAGCCGGCGGGTGGGTCGGCACGGGCGGGCTGGCCGGGGCGGCGTCCGGGCCGGAGACGACCTCGAACCGCACGCGCAGCCGCATCGCCCGGGGGTCGGCCAGCGCGGCGAAGGCGGCATATGAGAGATCGAGCGCCTGCGAGAAGCTGCCGCGGTCGCGCACTTGAACGACCACGCTGCGCCCGTTGGCCGGGTTAGTGATGCGCAGCCAGGTGCCGAGGGGATACAGGTTGCAGGCCGCGGTGGTCGGGTCGTTCATGTCGTAGACCTGGCCGTTGGCCATGCGGCGGCCGTGGTACGGCTGGCCGTACCACGTGGCGGTGCCTTCGTCAGCCAGTGCCGCCGGCGCGCTGGCCGCCAGCAGCGCCGCCAGGAGCAACGACGCTCCCAGGGCGCCAGCACCAAATCGTGTCAAGCTCGCGCATCCTCCGACGGCCTCCAGGCGCCCGAGCGCGCTGGCGGCCGCCGCGGCGGAGTTAACCAGGTTTGAGAAGAGCTTGTCAAGCTGCTCCTGGTCGGTACCGCCTGGGAGGGTTCTGCGGCCGCCAGGCGGCAGCGGGCGGCCCTGCGGGGAGCCGCTTGGCTCGTCTGGCCCAAGCGGGCACCCCGCCGCTCCAGAGTGTGGGAGCCAGACGGCGCAACGGTCTGGGAGGCAGCAAAGCCTGCCAGGCTGGCGATCGTCGCCGCGCCCCAGCCTGCGTGGGGGTAGCGCTAGCGCTCGCGCAGGATCTCGCGCGCCCGGTGCAGCAGCTCCTGAAGCTGCTGGGGCTGGAACAGACAGAGGGCGAGCACCTCGCCCTCGTACGCCGTCTGGAGCGCGACCGCGGGCAGGCCATGGTAGTCGAAGTTGCCGCAAGCGTAGCCGGCGATCGCGGTGATCCGAAAATAGGGGATCTCGTCCGGTGCGAGCGGAGGCTCCGCTGGCGCCCAGGGCCCACCCTGCTGAATCAGCCCTTTCACGTCGGCGGCCAGGTGTGCTAGCACCAGCGGGTGCGTCAGCTCAAAGCGCGCGTCCACTCGCCGGTCGCGCAGGTTCAGGAAGACGGTGCCATTCTCCTGCTCGACTTCGAGCGACCACTCGGCTACCCGCACGATTGGCGCCTGCTCGATCAGCCCGGGCTCCTCGCCGGGCGGCTCACGCTCGAGCGCACCCCAGGCCGCTCCGACCGAGGCGGCTGCTTCGAGCGCTAGCAGCAACGTCTCCCGCTGGTTCATCGGCAGCGCCAGGTCCGGCACTGCCTGGCGCAGCGCCGATTCCCAGCGGTTGATCAGGGCCTGGCGCTCCTCGGACGACATCTCCTCCCGCAGGTAGCGGAGCGCAGAGACGAACTCGCCCCACTCCTCGACCTCATCCTCCTCGGGAGGGTGGCCGTGGCGAAGGAACTCGTGGATGCGACGGAGAAGCGCCTCCTTCTCTTCATCGTCGCCGCCACGGCCGCCCTCGTCGGCCCCTTTGCGCGTCATGCACGCCCCCTTCAGCGCCAGATACGGGCGGCGCCTCCCCACCGGAGCAGCGGCGCCCGCCCATCTTCGGGCATTCTACCACCGTCATGCCGACCCCGAGCCGCCAGTCCCGAGGGCGCGCCCGAGCAGCGTCCCGTCGAAGTCGAATAGGAGCGTCTCGATCTCCAGACCGCCGTGGATGTAGGCGCGACTCTGCTCCTGCACCAGTGCGCACAGGCGCTGGCAGAAGGCCCGGAGCGTGCCGGTAGCGGCGAGGAGCTCCTGAACATGGCGGGCGGTGTTGGCGCCGCGGATCGCCTCCACCGTGGCCGGCGGAGCGCCGCACTCGCGGGCCAGCTCGCTCAGAAACACCGTGTCCACCTGGTTGCCGGCGACGTGGGTCTGGAAGTGGCCCTGGGCGAGCTTGGAGAACTTGCCGACCATCCCGGCCAGAGTGGCGCGCCGAATGCCGTCGCGCAGGCACCGCCTGAGTGCGTGCCCGGTGAAGATGCCCATCTCGACAAAGGCCAGCTCGGGCAGGTTGGGGAAAAGGCGCTGGGCGAACTGCTCGCTCCGCCCGCCCGTGCTCAGCACAACGTGGCGAATCCCGTTCGCGGCGGCAACGTCGATCGCCTGCTCCACGCTCGCCCGCCAGGAGGCGGTGGAGTAAGGGTAGACGATGCCGGTGGTGCCAAGGATGGAGATGCCGCCAACGATGCCGAGGCGCGGGTTCAGCGTCTTCTTCGCCAGCTCCTCCCCGCGTGGGACGCTGATTTCCACCCACACGCCACGCTCTGCCACGCCGGCCTCCGCCAGCGCCTCCTGGACGGACGCGACGATCATCTGGCGCGGGACCGGGTTGATCGCCGGGCCGCCGACCTCTAAGCCCAGGCCAGGGCGGGTCACCACCCCCACGCCCGGCCCGCCCCGCAGGTGGACGCCAGGGGTCGCATTCCAGCCAACGCGGGCGCAGATCTCGGCGCCGTGCGTCACGTCCGGGTCGTCGCCCGCGTCCTTGATGACGGAGCAGAATGCCTCTTGCATCCCGACCTGGCAGCGGTGCAGCCGGAAGGTGGCGTCGAACCCGGCCGGGAGGTGGATCACCGCCGCGTCCACCGGCGCCTGGCGCAGCAGCGCCTGAGTGGCCGCTTTGGCCGCCGCCGCGGCGCAGGCGCCGGTCGTGAAGCCGGTGCGCATCCCCCGGCGGTTCACCCGGCGAACGAAGCCCTCTTCGTCCATCGTCACTCCCGCGCCTCATCGCGCCGGCTGCCCGCCACGGGAAGGCGCTTCGGCCTCACCTCGGTACCCCGTCGCCGGCTGCCCAGGTGAGCAGCAGGTTCACCGTCGCCACCGCCAGTGGCGAGCCGCCGCGGGTGCCGACGACAGTGACGAACGGCACCGCGCGCTCCTGAAGGAGCTGTTTGGCCTCGCTGGCGGCGACAAAGCCGACGGGCATCCCGACCACGAGCGCCGGGGCGGCGCGGCCGGCATCCACCAGGTCGAGCAGCGCCAGCAGCGCGGTGGGGGCGTTGCCGATGGCGACAACTGCGCCGTCCAGCCGCTCGGCCAGCAGCAGCAGCCCAGCAGCGGTGCGGGTGATCCCTTCGGCCCGCGCCCGCTCGACCGCGCCCGCCTGGCAGGTGGCGCACAGGAGCGGGCAGCCCAGTCGATGGCGGAGGGGCCGATTCAACCCGGCGGCGACCATCTGCACGTCGCAGACGATCGCCGCGCCGGCGCGCAGCGCCCGGACCCCCGCCTCCGGCGCACTGGGCGAGACTCGGACCAGGTCGGCCAGCTCCAGATCGCCGCTGGCGTAGATCAGCCGCCGCGCCAGCGCCTGCTCCGCGGCGGAGCCGGGCAAGGGGCGCCCAAGCGCCCGGTCGATCCGCGCCCGGCTTTCACGCCCGATCGCCTCCGGCGGCAGGCCATAGCGGTCGAGCAGGCTCCGATCGTTAGGCAAGGACTTCGCCATGCTGGGTGAGCACCACTCCGGATGAAAACGAGGCAGTCTGGCCGGTACGCTCTCGCAGGACAGCCGGGCGCCGGAGGGCGGCTCTTAGCGAGTGCCGTGAGCCCGACAAGGACGGAAGGGTTTTCACAGCACTAACCGTCTTCTCGGAGTGGGGCCAAACGAGAATACTTGCCTTGCCATGATTTCCTCTCGTCCTTAGGTTCTACAATTATGACGCAAGCCCGTGTGCCTGCCGTGCGCTCGCGGCGATCTGGTACTCGAGCACACTCGCATCTGGAAGCTGGTCCGAAGCTCTCCCTTGGTCGTAGACGTTTTTGCCAAAGGCGTTCGCGAAACCTGGCGACCGGTACACGGGCGAGTAGAAGCAGCCGCCATGCCAGTCCTGAACGAATGGGATCTTCGGCTCGTTCTCCTGCACGTACCCTGTCGCTGCCTCCAGCCGGTTAGACGGCACGTTCGGGCCGATGATCACCCGGCCTTCCTGATACTGTCGCGCCAACCATTCGGGTGAGACGTTCGAAACTGCCCATCGTCGATAACCAGGGTAGCTGCCGCCTGGGCGGCAGCCTCAAAGTCGGCGGCGCGGGTGAACACCCGGAGCCCCAGCCGCCGGGCCTCTGCGGTGCTCAGCAGAGGATGCGCCGGATCCCGGAGATAGACGGTGTGGGCCGAGGCCACAGCCCCAGGCGCTGAGAAGAGCGTGAGCCCGATGCTCGTTCCTGCCCCGACAAAGAGCAGAATCGGGACGACGAAGCGGAGCGCTGCGGGATCCAAGCGGAACGCTTTCATCACGCCCCCTACGCGGGCACTTCAGCCGCGTGCTACGCCCGCGCGGGCGCAGGCGGTCACGAAGCGCGCCGCCAGCCCCGGGCGGCTGCCGAGGTGCAGGTGGATGTACGAGGCGAGCAGCCCCCCGCGCTGGTAGCCCTCCACCCGGCCGGGCTGGTCCAGCACGTCGTAGGCGGCGTCCGCCGCGCTCGGGAGGTCGTGCAGCGTTGACCAGTGGAACTCGTGGCCGGGCAGCCGCTCGCCGGCCCGCAGCAGCGGGCCGTCCTGGCGGGCGCGCACCTCGCGGTAGCCGACCGTCACCTTCGGCGCGCCCATCGCGGCGGCGAAGGGGGCCAGGCCGACCATCTGGTGCTCGCGACCCTCCGGGTCGCGCAGCGAGCGGCCCAGGTACATCAGCCCGCCGCACTCGGCGTACACCGGCAGACCCCGCGCTGCCGCCTGGCGCAGCGACTGCCGCATGCTGGTGTTGGCGCTCAGCTCGGCGGCGAACAGCTCCGGAAAGCCGCCGCCCAGGTATACCCCGTCGCAGGGCGGCAGCGCCGGGTCCGTCAGCGGGCTGAACGGCGCCAGCTCTGCCCCCCAGGCTGCCAGCAGGTCCAGGCTGTCCTGGTAGTAGAAGCTGAAGGCGCGGTCGCGCGCCACCGCCAGGCGCGCCCGGGCGGGCACGGGCCGCAGGGGGAACAGCGGCGTGGCCTCGGGCCGCGGCGGCAGCGCCGCGGTCTCGGCCAGCCGGAGCAGGCGCGGCAGGTCGACCTCGCGCTCGACCGCCGCCGCCACCGCGTCCAGGAATGCCTCGATCTGCGGCCCTTCGCTGGCGGGCACGAGCCCCAGGTGTCGCTCGGGCAAGCGGAGCGCCGGGTCGCGCTGCAGCGCCCCGAGCACGGGCAGCCCAGCCTCCTGCTCGATGCTCGGCTGGACCGCCTGTCGGTGCCGCTCGCTGCCGAGGTTGTTCAGGATCACCCCGGCCAGCCGCAGCACGGGGTCGAAGCGGGCGAAGCCCCAGGCGAGCGCGGCGGCGCTGCGCGCCATCCGGGAGACGTCGAGCACCAGGACCACCGGGGCGCCGAGCAGCTTGGCCACCTCGGCGGTGCTGGCTTGCTCGGTCGGGCCAAGCCGGCCGTCGAACAGCCCCATCACACCTTCGACGACGCAGACGTCGGCCTGCGCGGCGGCGCGAGCGAACAGCTCCACCAGCCCGGCAGCGTCGGTGAGCCAGCGGTCCAGATTGCGCGAGGGCCGGCCGCAGGCGAGCGTATGGTACGTGGGGTCGATGTAGTCCGGCCCCACCTTGAAGCCTTGCACCCGCAGCCCCCGCCGCGCCAGCGCCGCCATCAGGCCGGTCGCCACCGTCGTCTTGCCCACCCCGCTGTGGGGTCCCGCCACGACGATCGTCCGCACGCTCCCTCCGCGAGCCCTTCGGATGCCCTATGGTACACTCGCGGGAAGCTGACAGCGGGCAGCCAGCAGCCGCCAGCGCCCCCTCGGCCGCCTTCCAGGCTCCGCACTGGCAGCAGATGAAGCGCGGGGACGCAGCTCCGGCGCGGCTGCCGCGAGAGGGATGATCTAGCGATGGCCGACAGGCTCTGCCACCCGCGCCCGGTGGCTCGCCCGGGCGCCGCTGCCGAGGGGATGTAGCGGTGGACCAGCCGCAGGAGCAGGCGCCGCCACCCGCCGACGCCGCCAGCGCTGAGCCCGCCCCGCGCCGGCCTAGCCTGCAGCGCCCACCCCGGCACGGGCTAACCCTTGTCTTCACCGGCAACGGCAAGGGCAAGACGACCGCGGCGATCGGGCTGGCGGTGCGGGCGGCCGGCAACAGGCTGCGCGTCCGCATCATCCAGTTCATCAAAGGGCAGTGGAAGAGCGGGGAGCGGGAGATCCTGGAGACGCTGCCCCAGGTGGAGCTGAGCGTGATGGGTCGCGGCTTCACGATCGAGCGGCTGCGCGATCCGCGCATCCCGATGGACGAGCATCAGGCCGCGGCGCGCGCCGCCTGGGAGCAGGCGTGCCAGGCGGTGCGCTCGAACGCGTGGGACATGGTGGTGCTGGATGAGATCCTCGGCGCGGTGAAGGCAGGGCTGGTGTCGCTGGAGGAGCTGCTGGAGCTGGTGCGCTCCAAGCCCCCGGAAGTCCACCTGGTGCTGACCGGCCGCGGTGCCCCGCCAGAGCTGATCGACGCCGCCGACCTGGTCACCGAGATGCGCGCGATCAAGCACCCGCTGGAACAGGGCATCAAGGCGCAGCGGGGGATCGAGTTTTGACGCTTGCGCCGGTCCTCATGATCCAGGGGACCGCCTCGTCGGTCGGCAAGAGCCTGCTGGCGGCGGGGCTGTGCCGCCTGTTCGCCCGCCAGGGCGTGCGCGTGGCGCCCTTCAAGGCCCAGAACATGTCCAACAACGCCGCCGTCTGCCCGAGCGGGGGGGAGATCGGCCGGGCCCAGGCGCTCCAGGCGCTGGCCTGCGGGCTGGAGCCGACGGTCGAGATGAACCCGGTGCTGCTCAAGCCGGAGGCGGAGGCGCGCAGCCAGCTCGTGGTGCTCGGCCGGGCGCGCGGCTCGTACTCGGCGCGCCAGGCTCTTGCCCAGCGCGAGGCGCTCTGGCCAACGGTCGTCGCGGCGCTGGATGGGCTGCGGGCGCGCTTCGAGCTGGTCATCGCGGAGGGGGCGGGCAGTCCAGCGGAGGTGAACCTGCGAGCGCGCGACATCGTGAACATGCGGCTGGCCCGCCACGCCGGGGCGGCGGTGCTGCTGGTGGGCGATATCGACCGCGGCGGGGTGTTCGCCAGCCTGCTCGGGACGCTGGCGCTACTGGAGCCGGAGGAGCGGGCGCTGGTGCGGGGGCTGGTGGTCAACAAGCTCCGTGGCGACCCCTCCCTGTTCGCGGAGGGAGTCGCCTTCCTGCAAGCGCGGGCCGGGGTGCCGGTGCTGGGCGTGGTGCCCTACCTGCCCGACCACGGCCTGCCGGACGAGGACGCCGCGGCGATCTCACTCCCGTCGCGCGAGGCGGCAGTGGTCGAGGTAGCTTGCATCCGGCTGCCGCGCATGGCCAACTTCGACGACCTGCTCCCGCTGGCACGCGAGCCCGGGGTGGCGGTCCGCTTCGTCGACCGCCCGCAGGAGCTGCGGGCCCCGGACCTGGTGATCCTGCCCGGCAGCAAGGCGACGCTGCCGGACCTGGCCTGGCTCTGGGAGCGCGGCCTGGCCGGACGTATCCAGGCGCTGGCCCGGCGGGGAACGCCGATCCTGGGGATCTGCGGCGGCTACCAGATGCTCAACCGGGTGGTGCGCGATCCGGCCGGGGTGGAGTCGGCGCACCTGCGGGAGCTGCCAGGGCTGGGGCTGCTGCCGGCGGAGACGGTGCTGACGCCGGAGAAGCGGCTGGGGCTGGCAACTGGACGGGTGCAGGCGGCGGGCGAGAGCCTCTGGTCGGCGCTGCACGGACTGGACGTCGAGGGGTACGAGATCCATGTCGGCCAGACCACCGGCGAGGCCCCATCGCTGCTCCGGCTGGACGATGGCCGCGCCGACGGCGCCCTCCACGGCAACGTGGCCGGCACCTACCTGCACGGCCTGTTCGAGCGCGCCACGCCCCGCCAGGCGCTCCTGGCCGCGCTGGCGGCGCGCAACGGCTTTGCCTGGATGCCCAGTAGTGGCCAGGAGAGCATCGTGCAGCGCCTGGACCGGCTGGCAGACACGCTCGAAGCAAGCCTCGATCTTTCGCTCCTGCGCCGGCTGGTCGGCACGCCAGCCTGAGCGGCTCGGCGGCGCGCAGCGGCCGCGAGCTAGCATTCAGCACAATAACTTCCCGCTGTCTCCTCCTGTATCGCGCGTTTCTCGTGCTGTTTGCCCAAGGGATGCGGGGAAGATTCGGCGCCGGAGCCGATGACAGCCAGGGCGCGGTGGCCCACACTTGTCCCTGCTCGCCACCGTCGGCGCGGCTCGTGCTCGGCGCAACGATGTGCCCCAGCGTCCCCAGACGTTGGGGCTGCTTCGTTCTCTGGGGGCGCCGAGCAGCGCGGGCGCGCCGTGGCAGCGACCTTACACAGGAGGCCGACTGCATGGCACAGGCTGAACAGAAGGCGGCGCTGCGCCCCACCCTGGGCTTGACCGGGGTGACCGTCAACGCGATGGCGCTGATCGCCCCTGGCGCGTTTCTCTGGATCACCTATCAGCTTCAGGCGGCGCAGACAGTGCCGGGCGGGACGGAGACCACCGCGCTGGACATGTGGCCCGGGATCGTCTTCGCGCTCCTGCTCGCGTTTCTGACTGCGCTCTCCTACTCGGAGCTGGCCCGCATCTATCCCGAGGCGGGCACGGGGAGCTGCTACTACTTTGCCGAGAAGGCGTTTGTCGACAAGGCCGAGCAGGGCCACCACCGCTGGGCGCGGCTTGCCAAGCTGGTGACCGGCTGGGCTGCCCACCTGTTCTACTGGGTCTACCCGGGCGTCATGGTCTCGTTCATGGCGGTCCTGGTGAGCTACATCCTCGGCCAGTTCGGGATTGAGATCGGGCTGGTCGCGCAGATGGCGATCGCCACCGGGTTCTCGCTCGTCGTCGGGTTCATCGCCCTGCGGGGCGTGAGCGGCTCGACCCTCACCGCGCTCATCATCAACGTGATCCAGCTCACCGCCCTGGTCGGGTTCTCCGCCCTGGCGCTCTCCTATCGGCTAGTCAACCCGGATCAGGCGACGTTCGTCCATCCCAACGCCGCCTCGGTAGTCCTGCCGCACAGCCTCGCCAACGTGCTGTTCCAGTCGACGATTGCGATTCTCATCCTGGTCGGCTTCGAGTCGGCGACCGCGTTCGGGGCGGAGGCCAAGAACGCCAAGCGCGACGTGCCGCGCGCCGTCATCCTGGCGCTCGTCATCCAGGGGCTGTTCGCCTACCTCATCCAGTACTTCGCCGCCAACTTCGCCCTCTCCGACAAGCTCACCACCCAGGCTGCGGACGGTTCGACGCTCAGCGGGCTGGAGGCCGCGGCGGCCTCCAGCGCCCCGATCGGCGACATGATCCGGATCATCGGCGATTCGATGCTCGGCGGGCTCGGCTTCGGGCTGATGATCGTCGTCGCGGTCACGGTCGCGCTGGCGATCCTGGGCACGACGCTGGCGGCGATGAACACCGGCGTCCGGATCACCTACGCCATGGCACAAGACGCGGAGATGCCGGAGCTGCTCGGGCTACTGCATGGCCGCTTCGCCACGCCCCATGTGGGGGTGGTGGTTATGGTGGTGGTGTCGGCGATCATCGGCATGGTTGGGACGGTTTCGGTGGTCTACCTGACGGGGATCACCCTGGCCTCTAACTTCGGGACGTTCGTGCTGTACGCTCTCACCTGTCTCTGGGCGCTCATCGCGTTCCTCGGTCGCCCGGACTTCCATCCGCTGAAGCACGCGATCATCCCGCTGCTCGGGCTGCTGGCGAACGTGGTGATGCTGGTGACGATCTTCGCGATGGGGATCATGGGCGGCGGCGACGCGCGGACGGAATCGTTCATGGCGATTGGGATCGCCGCACTCTGGGCCATCGCCAGCGCCATCTACGTCGTGATTCGGAACCGGCGGACCGGCCGCTCGCTCCTGCAGCCAGCCGGCTCTGTCACCGCGGGGGCGGCGCACTGAGCGCTCTTCGGGAACTGGCCCCATGCCAGCGCCCGGGCCTGCCCAGCAGCGGCAGGGCCCGGGCGCTGGCGCCGAACCAGATGGCATGATCGAGGTCGAAGCGGCGGCGCTCTCCGATCCCGGACCGCGGCGCTCGACGAACGAGGACTGCCTCGGGGCGCACGTGCCGACCGACCCGCTGGTTCGGCAGCGGAAGGGGCTGCTGTTCGCCCTCGCCGATGGAGTGGGAGGGCAGCGCGGTGGCGACGTCGCCAGCGCCACCGCTGTCGCTGCCCTGATCGAGGAGTACTACTCGCCCTCCAACCACACGCGGATCGAGCCGGCGCTCCGCCACGCGGTGCAGACCGCGAATCTGCGCGTCTACACCCTTGGGCAGCAGCGCGCCGAACTGCGCGCAATGGCGACAACGCTCAGCGCGGTCGCGCTGGCCGGCGCGCACGCCTACGTCGCGCACGTGGGCGACAGCCGGGTGTACCTGTGGCGCGACGGCGCCTTGACTCAGTTGACCAGCGACCACTCGGAAGCGGCGGAGCTAGTGCGGATGCGGCTGGTGAAGCCGGAGCGGCTGCGCGACCATCCGCGGCGGAGCGTGCTTACCCGCGCGCTGGGTGAGCAGCTTATCGTTCGCCCGGATTTCCTGCGCCAGCCGCTCCAACCTGGCGACCAGTTGCTGCTGTGCACCGATGGGCTCTGGGCCGAGCTCAACGACGCGGAGCTGACGCAGGCACTGGGGCGCTGCGCTCCGGCCGAGGCGTGCCGAGCGCTGGTGGAAGCGGCGATCCGGCGCGACTGCTCAGATAACCTGAGCGTGCAGATTATTAGAGTACAATCCGTCGCCCTGGAGGCCGATGCCGCGCCCTCGCGCAACGGCTGGCTGTCGAGCCTCCTCCAGCGGGCGATGGGATGACAGGCGGGCGAGCGTGACGAAGACCAGCAGCGCACGGAATCGCATGGGACAGCGCCCCTCGGAGGCGGCTCATGCCGTATGACGTGGGCGACACCGTGAACGGCCAGTACGAGATCCTGGCGGAGCTCGGCCACGGCGGGATGAACGACACCTACAAGGCGCGCGACCGCCAGACTGGGCGGACCGTGGTCCTGAAGATCCCGCACGCCAATCTGATCGGCGATCCCGCCACCTACACCCGCTACCGACGCGAGCTGGAGATCGGGCGCCGGCTCGACCACCCCAACATCCAGCATCTGCTCGCCGAAGGCCAGGTGAACGGCGGAGCGGCGCCATACATGGTGCTGGAGTACGTCGAGGGCAGGCTCCTGCGTGACGAGCTGGCCGAGCATGCCCCGCTGTCCGTCCAGGAAGCGATCGGGATCGCCGTGCAGCTCGCCGACGCGCTCCAGTATTGCCACGAGCGCGGGGTGATTCACCGTGACCTGAAACCGGAGAACGTGCTCATCACCCCAGACGGACAGGTGAAGCTGGTCGACTTCGGGATCGCGCTCCTGCGCGGCGCCCGCCGGCTGACGTTCAGCCGCCTGACTAACAGCGTCGGGACGCCCGACTACATGGCGCCCGAGCAGGTGAGCGGCGAACGTGGCGATGCCCGCACCGACGTCTACGCGGTCGGGGTAATGCTGTACGAGATGCTCACCGGCGAGGTGCCGTTCCAGGGGGATACCCCGATGGCGGTGATGAGCCAGCGGCTCCAGCGGGAGGCTCCCTTGCTGCGCCGGATCCGCCCTGACGTCCCGCCCCAGTTGGAAGCGGTGGTTTACCGCGCCCTGCGGCGTGACCCGGCCGATCGCTACCCGTCCATGGCGGCGCTACGGCACGACCTGGAGCACCTGGAATCGGTGCCGATCCCGGAGTATGGCCAGGCGGACGAGGCGGCCGCACCCTGGATCGCCGGGCTCCCCTCGCCCCGGGTCACGCTCGCGATTCTCCTCGCAGTGTTCCTGGGGCTGGCCCTGCTCGGCGCGGTCGCCGAGCTGATCCATCGCAGCCAGGTGACGCCGTGAGTGGCGCCCAGGGCGTCGGGGAGCAGGAGAGACGTGACTGAAGCCCGCAAGAGCGAGATCATCGCGCAGATCGAACGCCTGGGAGTGGAGGCTATCCATCTCCAGTTCACCGACATCCCGGGGGCGATCAAGAGTGTGACGATCCCGGCGCGCCGGGTGCGCGCCTGCCTGGCCGACGGGGTCTGGTTCGACGGCTCAGCGGTAGAGGGGGCGGCCCGCCTGGTCGAATGCGATCTGTACCTGCGGCCGGATCTCGCCACCTTCGCCGTGCTCCCCTGGGAGCAGCCACCGGCCGCACGGTTGATCTGCGACCTGGTGCTCCCCGACGGCTCACCGTTTGGCGCCGATCCGCGCGCCGCGCTGCGCGCCGTCCTGGCCGAAGCGGCCGAGGCCGGTCTGGGGTACCGGGTCTCCGGTGAAGTCGAGTTCTTCCTCTTCGAGGAGCAGGAGGGGCAGCTTCTGAACGGCCAGCCACCGGCGCCGATCGATCGCCGGGGCTACTTCGAGGCGGGCAGCAGCCGCGCAGCAAAGCTGTGCGAGGCGATCAGCCAGGCGCTAGCTGCCTTCCGGGTGGACGTGGTGATGGCGCATCACGAGGTCGCGCCCGGGCAGCACGAGGTCGATCTCGGGGAGCTCGGGGCGCTGGAGGCGGCGGACGCACTGGTTACCGTGAAGTGGGCGCTGCGGGCCTCCGCGCGCCGTGAGGGGCTCATGGCGAGCTTCATGCCCAAGCCACTCGAGGAGGCCAGCGGCTCCGGGCTGCACCTGCACCAGCTCCTGGTCGAACGCGCGAGCGGCGCAAACGCCCTGGTCGATCCAGCCGACGACTACCGGCTCTCCGCCACCGGACGGCACTTCATCGCCGGCCAGCTCGCCCACGCCCGTGGAATGTGCGCCGTGCTTGCCCCCCTGGTGAACTCCTACAAGCGGCTGACCGGGGGGCGGGAGGCGCCGGCCCAGGTCACCTGGGCCCGGAGCAACCGCGGCGCCTTCATCCGCGTCCCCGAGCCCAGATCCCTGCCAGGGATGCGGGTCGAGCTGCGCGCAGCGGACCCAAGCTGCAATCCCTACCTGGCGCTGGCCGTGATGCTGAAGGCCGGGCTGGATGGCATCGCCAACCAGCTCTCGCTGCCCCCGCCGCGCGAAGAGCCCGGCCAGCCCGGCGCGCGCCAGCGCCCGGGCGACGAGGGCGGCGATCCGCTCCCGGGGTCGCTGGATGAGGCCCTGGAAGAGCTGGACTGGGATCCCGTCGTGCGCGCGGCGCTGGGGCAGCCGATCTTCGAGCGCTTCCTGGCCGCCAAGGCGGAGGAATGGCTCGCCTACCGGCGGCACATCAGCCAGTGGGAGCTGCAGCGCTACCTGCTCGGCGCCTGACCGCCGCCACGGCGCGCTCGCGCGTAACGTCCCTTTAAGATCGGCCTCAGCTACCTTTCAAGCGCTCTGCACCTAGGCAACCCGCTAGCCTTCTAGGATCGACGGTACGCTGACCAGCGACCCTCCCGCCTGCTGGCTGAGCAGGTCGGGGCCGGTCTGGGAGGAGCGACGTGGTGCGGCAGGGGCTCAGAGAGTCGTTTGTCGAGCGTGTCGTCTGGTGGCTGCTGGTGTTCCTGGAAGGGCTGCTGGCCCTGCGCCTGGCGCTGCTCGTGGTCTTCGCCAATCCACGCAGCCGCCTAGTCAGGCTCATCTACCTGGTGACCGAGCCGCTGGTCGCCCCGTTCCGCGCGCTCATCACCCACCCCCTGCACCATGTCGGCTCCGAGATCGGGACAGTGATTGCGATGGTGGCCCTGGTCATTATCGCTCTCATGGTCGTTCGGTTCGTCCGCGGCTTGCACCCACCCATGTCCATCTAGTATTGATGCCGCGCACCGCCGGCTCGTCCCCGTTCGCCGGGATAGCCCACGCGCCCGCGGGGCGGCGCCCAGTGCCTAAGAGTGCCGTCTTCAGCCGCTTCGAGGAGGCCTCGCCCAGATGGCAACGCTCCCCCTTTTCTGGCCTGCGCGCGCTGGCAGGCGCGTCGGCGCGTGGTCGCTCGTCTGGCTGGACCTCGCGCTCTGTCTGGGCCTGCTCGCCCTGGCGCTCTGGCTGCGGCTGCCGCACCTCACGGAGGTGCCCGGCTTCACCGACGAGACGGAGGAGATACGGCGGGCGGTGCGGCTGGCGCGGGGGGAGGGGCTGCCGCTGGTCAATGTCGATGCCTACATCGGCGCCTGGAACCTGTATCTGACCGCCCTGGCCTTGCACCTGGGTGGCTTCAGCGTCGCCACCGCCCGCAGCGTCACCCTGGCCTGCGCCGGGCTGACGGTCGTGGCCACCTATAGCCTGGCTCGGGCGCTGGGGCTGGGCCGCCCGACCGCTGGGCTGGGCGGGCTGCTGCTGGCGGCCAGCGGGGCCCAGGCGGTGGTGGGCAGCCATGTGGCCTGGTCCAACTGCACCAGCCCCCTGTACACCACCCTGGCGGCGCTGCTGCTGACCCGGGCCCAGCGGCAGCGCCAGCCGCGCGGGCTGGTGCTGGCCGGGCTGGTGGGGGGCGTGGGGTTGCAGACACACCCGAGCGTGCTGGCGCTGCTCGGGGCGCTGGGGCTGGTGGGGCTGGAAACGAGCCGACGGCAGGGCTGGCTGCGGAGCCGCTGGCCGCTGCTGGCGCTGGCCGCGGGACTGCTCGGCTACAGCCCGGTCCTGCTGTACAACCTGCAGCACGGCTTTCGGGCAGTCCACCGCGCCATGGAGATGAGCTCCGACTACCAGGCGGGCAAGTCGCTCACGCTGGCGATCTACCTCCACAACCTCCGGCTCCTGCTGGTGGGGCTGGGGCAGGTGCTGGGCAGCAGCTTCGTCCCGCTGGAGCAGGCGCTGCGCGACCCGGCCGTCTGGATCGCGGCCGGGCTAGCCCTGGCCGGGCTGGGCTGGGCGCTGCGGCGGGGCTGGGCGCTGCTGCCGCTGAGCCTGCTCAGCGTGGTGCTGCTGCTGCCGCTGTTCAACCCGAAGTACAACCTGGTGATGAACGGCCGCTACCTGCTGCCGTTGCTGCCGCTGGTCGTCGTTGCCCAGGCCGGCCTGGCCGCCGACCTTGTCCGCTGGGCCCTGGCCCGCCTGGAGATTCCGCCCGAGCGCATCAGCCCCACCCGGCGCGCAGCGGCCTGTGGCCTGCTGCTGCTCGTCGTCGGGCTCACGAGCTGGGCGCTGGCCAGCCCGCTAGCCCGGCTGCGCCAGTACGAGCTAGCGCAGCCACCTACCAACAGCGACCTGCTCCGGCTGGCGGCGGCGATCGAGGCGCAGCGCCGCCCGGACGAGATCATCTGGATCGATTCGGGGCTGCGTGGCGAGAGCCGCGGAAGCTCCTTTAGCCGGGGGCGGACGCTCAGCCTTCAGTTCGAGATCGACCGGGTGCCGCACCTCTTCGTCCACATCGACCAGCTTGCCGATCACCTAGCGCTCGAACGGAGCCGGGGTGTGCTACTGGTCGCGCGGCCGACGGCGCCGCTACCGGCGCCCATACTGCGGCTCCAGCCGGTGCCACTGGGCTGGTCCAGCGCCGAGTCCGACCTGGCAGTCGTCCTGTACCGCATTCCTCCCGGGCTATTCAGCAGCGCGGCGCCGGGGCTGCCGGTCAGGGGGCCCGCGCTGCCCCCTCGTTCCGAGAGGGCAGCGCGGGAGCCTGCTCGCGCGGGCTGAGCGGGAGGCGCATGCTGAACGTGCTGCCCATACCCTCCTGGCTGCGGACACTGATCTGGCCGCCGTGCTGCGTCACGATCTGGCGCACGCCAGCCAGGCCGATGCCGGTCCCGGCGATCCGGCCCTGGACGTTGCGCCCCCGACGAAAGCGCTCGAAGATATAGGGCAGATCCGCCTTTGGGATGCCCAACCCCTGGTCCTGCACCTCGAGCACCGCCCAGGCGCCAGCCGCGTCCTCGTCGCGGCGCACCCGAACCACAATCTCTCCCCCTTGCGGACTGTACTTGACCGCGTTGCTGAGCAGGTTGGCGAGCACCCGCTCCAGGCGCGCCGCGTCCCACTCTCCCACGAGTGACGACTCGCTCGCCTCCAGCCGAAGTTGGTGCCGCTCTGTTGCCTGCTGCTGCTCGGCGATCGCCTGCCGGGCGAGCGCTACCAGGTCCGTGGGCTGCCGCTGGAGGGCAAGGGGCTGCCCCATGTCCAGGCGTGCAATATCCAGCAGCTCGTTGACCTGCTGGGTCATCTTGGTCGCAGCCGCCTCGATGCTGCTGAGCGCTTCGGTGAAGCGCTCCCGCTCGGGCGGGCTCAGCCGCGCGGCGCGCCGGAGCAGGAGCTGCGCCAGGCCCTTGATCGAGGTGAGCGGATTCTTCAGGTCATGCGCCGCGGAGGAGAGGAACTCGTCGCGGGTGCTGAGCGCCCGCTGTGCCTGGCCATACAGGTGGGCGTTGTCAACCGTGAGCGCGGCGCGACGCGCGAGGTCTTCGGCGAGCGCCAGGTCATCTGGTCCGAAGCGGCGAGACGGGTCAGTGGACACCAGCGCTACGGCGCCAAACGTCCGGCCGCGCGCGTGGAGCGGCACCGCTAGGTACGACGTCGGGTGCAGGGCACGGAGCAGCGCCAGGTGCTCGTCGTCGACGGCAATCTGCTGGAGGAAGTCCTCGCCGACCTCCGCGATCAGCACCGGGCGTCCGCTCTGCAGCACCTGGTGCAGCGGATCGGGCGTATCGGGCGCAGGCGGAAAGTCCTGTAGCCGCTTGACCAGGAGCGCCAGCGCCGGATCACGGTGAGCGCTGGCCACGCGGCACACCGCGCCGCTCTCTTCGACGATGTCGACCACGCAGTAATCCGCCAGCCGCAGGGCCACGATATCAGCCAGTCGCTGGAGCGTGGTCTCGTAGTCGAGTGAGCTGGCGAGCAGCGTGGTCGCCTCCCCCACGAACGCGAGGCGCTGCTGCACCGCCTCGGCCTCTGCGCGCGCGACCTGCTCCCGGATTCGCCGCTCGCGTTCGTCCTCCGCGCGCTTGCGCTCGGTGACGTCACGAATCACCGCCAGCACAAAGCGGCCCCCCGCTGCCGGCTCGTCGATCGGACTTAGCGAGAGCTCGACGGTGATCTCACTGCCGTCCTTCCGCAGCGCGGGCAGCTCGAGCGGCACACCGGCGTCGATGAGATCGCCGTGCCCGGTAGCCCGGTAGTGCTCCAGCGCTGTAGTGTGGCGATCCCGATAGCGCTCGGGAATGATGGTCGTCACTGGCATTCCGAGCGCTTCGTCGGCCGAATAGCCGAACAGACGCGCAGCAGCCGGGTTCCAGAGCACGATCCGGTCGCTGGCGATGTCAGCCACGATCACCGCGTCCCGGATGAGCTCGAAGAGCCGGCCGATACCCAGATCGCGCGGCGAAAACAGCGTCACATCGCTGATTCTAGCGGGTTGTGCCCGGGCGTTCCCCGGAAGTCGTGGCAGCCGGCGTTTCCTCTTGAGAGGCCGGGGACGTATGCCGCGGGCAACCGTGGAGGGACCTGGCTGGTAGCCCGGCCGCAAGCTTCAGTTGGAGGGAAGACCATGCCCGACCCCACATCCCCGCCCCACCCGGCCACGGCGCTGGCAGACGAGCGCGTCGGTCCGGCGTTCGCCGCGGCGCGGGCTGCGATTGCCGCCCACGGGGCCCGCCTGCTGGCCAGCCCGGGCGTGGTGTCTGTCCAGCCCGGCTACCGCTTCGCCAACGGCTGGATCACCCGCGAACCGGCGGTGGTGGTCAGCGTCCTGCCCGAAGCAGACCGGGCCCACATTCCGGCCACCCTGGACGGCGTTCTGGTCGACGTGACCGCCGCCAGCCCCCTCGAGCAGCTTCATGCGGCCGGTCAGCCCGAGGTGGCGCGGGCCGCGCTCGCCCGGGGCCCGGTCCCCGCCTTCCCGGCGGCCGGGTTGGGGGCGAGCGCGGAGCTGAGCGCTGCCGCCGCGGCGCTGGTGCCCACCGATTTGCATTACACGCCGCCGCCGGACCTGCCGCTCGCGGCGCTGACCGATGCGATGACCCTCACCTGCCACGTCAGCCCGGACGCCGGCTGGCCCACGCTGCGCACGTTCCTGCAAGAGGTGCGCGAGCGTCTGACCGTGGCGATGTACGACTTCACCGCCCCGCACATCTTGGACGCCGTGCAGCAGACACCCGGCACGCTCGGCCTGATCCTCGACCCCACTCCGGCGCCTGGCCTGGGCCAGCCGGGCCCCAAGGCGCACGACCTGCAGGAGACCACTGTCACCGCGCGCCTGGCGGAGGCGCTCGGCGACCGCTTTACGCTGGTCTGGGCGGCCGAGGGCTCGGGACGAATCTTCGCCACCGCCTACCACATCAAGGTCGCCGTCCGCGACGACACGGCGTTCTGGCTCTCCAGCGGCAACTGGCAGTCCTCCAACCAGCCGGACATCGACCCGCTGGCGTCCGGCGCCGACACCACCGGCCTGTTGGCTACCTATGACCGCGACTGGCATGTGGTTGTCGAGCACCCAGGTCTGGCGGCGCTCTACCGGCAGTACATCACCTGGGACATGCAGCAGGCCACGCCGTACCACGTCGAGCCCTCGGCGCTGGCACTGCCCGACCTGTGGATTCCGGAGCCCCCGGCGCTCGCGGAAGCGCTGGCTCCCGCGCCGCCGCGCTTCTTCCCGCCGCTGCACCAGCCGTTCACTGCCGACAGCCCGCTGCGGGTGCAGCCGCTGCTCACCCCGGACAATTACGCCGAGCAGGTCCTGCAGCTCATCCAGTCGGCCCAGGACACGCTGTATCTCCAGAATCAGTACATTAGCCTGACCCAGAACAATCCGCCGCGCTTCGAGGCGTTGGTCCGGGCGCTGCGGGACAAGATGGCGGCCGGGCTCGACGTGCGGATCATCCTGCGCGACCTGGGCGACGTGCGCCGGATGCTGTCCAACCTCCAGGCGTTCGGCCTGGACGTGAGCAAGGTCAAGCTGCAGCCGAACTGCCACGCCAAGGGGCTGGTAGTCGACGGCAAGGTGGTGATGGTCGGCAGCCATAACTGGTCAGGTCCAGGTACGACGGCGAACCGCGACGCGAGCCTGATCCTGTTCGCCCCCGGGCTCGCCGGCTACTTCGAGCAGGTGTTCCTGTACGACTGGACGCACCTGGCGCACCAGCGGCTGCCGACAATGGAAGCGGCGCCGACGCTGGCGCCGCCAGGCGCGCCGACGCCGCCCGGAATGCGGCGCATCGCCTGGTCCGACTACTATCCGGTCGCCTGAAACGCAGCCCACGGCGCGGCTCCGCGGGCTGCGTTTCAGGACCGCCAGCGGATGACAGACTCTCGAAATACTGAAATGCGTTTGTAATGTCCCGCCCCTTCCGGGGTGTGGCACACTACTGTGGCCGTTACACAGTGTTCAAAATCCCCGTGCCCGGTCCCTCGCTACCCTGCCTGCACCTGCTGGAGCACCATTGCTGACGCCTGTCCGGACCCCCGATCTGTCCCTGTCCCCCAGCTCCAAGCCCCAGGCCCAGATATCACGCCGCCGTGTGCTCGAACGAGGCGCTGTCGCACTCCGGGCAGAGCTGGAGCCGGCGCGGCTGTTCCGACTGCTGAGCGACGTCGCCAGCGCGGTCGGGGTTCAGTGCCAGGTGGCGCTCTGCGAACCGGGGAGTGAGACGCTGGTGGTGGCACACCTCGCGCTCCCACCTGAGCTGCTGGCCACGTGCGAGCGGCTACTCGGGCGTCCGGCGCTCGGCCTCTATCTCGACCCTGAGCGTTCTCCGCTGCTCGCCGCGATTGTCCGTGAACGGCGCGCCCGGTTCGTCGAGCGCTTCAGCGCCCAGGCCGAGCAGCTCCTGCCCTGGCTGGGAACCGTCCGTGGCGCGGGAGCCACCGCGCTGTGCGGGCTGGAGCGCGGAATCGCCGCCCCGCTCACCGCCGGGGACGAGCCGCTCGGCGTGCTGATCCTCTGGAGAAGCGACCTGCACCCGAGCGAGGTCCCTGCCGTTGAGCGCTTTGCTGGCGACCTGGCGAATGCGCTCCTGACGGCCCGGCGCTGCCAGCAAGCGCAGGAGGCCGGGCGGCTGGAGGCAGCGCTGCAGATGGCCCACACGCTGGCCCACGAGTGCAACAACGGGCTGGCTGTCATCGCCAGCGCCGCCGACCTGCTGCTCGAGGCCGCGCCTCGCCCGGACCAGGTCGAGCTGCTCCAACGCATTCTGGGCGCGGTGAACCGGGTGGCGAGCACGGTGCAGCAGGCACAGCGCATCCGGCGGGTCGAAACCCGCGAAGCGTTCACCGGGTTCACGATTCTTGATCTGCAGGCCAGCACCGGCCCGCGCCATCCCGCCAACACCCCCCGCTCGTGTAGCGGCCACCCCATCCCTGGCTGAGCCCGGCCGCCGTACCACCCTGGGCGCAGCGGCGCCGTGGAGCACGGCCCGCACAGCACAATCGACTCGCGCCGAACGCGCCGTCCCGTACCATGCAGGCAACGACGACGATCCGGCGCGGCTCTGCGCGGGCGGGACCAGGGGTGCGCCAGGGAGGCAGCATGGTGGCAAGAGGTCAACTCGTCCTGGCGTTTAGCGCGCTCCTGGCATTGGCGCCGCCGGTTGGAGGGCTGAACGCCCCGACCGCAGCTAGCGAGCCGGAGCTGCCGACCGGAGCGAGCGCGCTGCACATGAGCCTGGTCGGTTCGCTCGCCTTGCCCGGCGGGGTCCACGGCGATGTCTGGGTGCAGGGAGACTATGCATACGTGGGCACCTGGCGGCAGCCGAGCTGCCCGGGCACCGGGGTGAAGATCGTCGACGTCTCCAACCCGGCGGTGCCGGCCAGGGCCGGCACCCTGGCCCAGCACAACGGCACCTCCCAGGAGGTGATGCGGGTTATCCACGTCGCCAGCCCGGCCTTCACCGGCGACCTGCTCGCGGTGGGGTTGCAGATCTGTGGCGATGGCGGGCTGGCCGGGGTGGAGTTCTGGGACGTCTCCAACCCGCGCCAGCCGGACCGGCTGGGCTTCTTCGCCACCCCGGGCACGCAGGGGGTTCACGAGCTGGCGCTGGTGCAGCGGCCCTCCGACGGCCGGGTGCTGGCGCTGCTGGCGGTGCCGAACTCGGAGCTCAGCGGCGCGGGCGGCGACTTCCGGATCGTCGACGCGACGGACCCACGCAACCCGGCCCAGTTGGCGCAGTGGGGGGTCAAGGAGCAGCTCGGGTTGAGCCTCCCGGGTGGCCAGGGCCAATCCCCGATGATCTTCGACCACTCGGTGCGCGCCAACGCCGACGGGACGCGCGCCTATCTCTCATACTGGGATGCCGGGTTCATCATCCTGGACATCGCCGACCCGTCGCACCCGACGTTCCTGGGGAAGACGAGCTACCAGCCTGATGAGGAGGGGAACGCGCACTCCGTCGCGCTCGCCCAGGGAGAGCGGCTGCTGCTCGGGGCGGACGAGGACTTCGACGCCTCGGTGCCGGGCTTGCTCATCAACGCCCCGCCCGCGCTCACTGGCAAGATCGAGATGGCGCAGGGGCGGGTCTCCAAGCGGCTGTCGGAGACGGGGCCGGTCAGCGGGGACCTGGTGTACCTGGGCCGCGCCTGTCCGGATGGCGATCCCAACGCCAATACCGGCGTGCCGGGCGGTGACCCCTTGCTGGCCGACCCCTCCGGCAAGATCGCCCTGCTGGATCGCGGCGCCTGCTTCTTCGCCTTGAAGCTGGCCCGCGCGGCGCAGGCCGGCGCGATCGGGGCAGTGGTGTTGAACAACCAGGACGGCGCCCCGATCGCGATGGGCGGACCGTCCAACCTGCCTCAGCCAGCGATCCCGGCGGTGATGATCCGTCAGGATGATGGGGCGCGGATCAAGGCCGCGCTCGCCAGCGGGACGACGGTCAATGTGACCCTGAGCGACAAGATCATCTCCGCCTACAACGACTGGGGCTACTTGCGCCTGTTCGACATCTCCAACCCGGCCAATCCAGTGCAGATCAGCCGGTTTGGCACCGCGCACGCCTTCACCGATCGGGCGAACGGCCCGCCCGACGACGGCATCTACTCGGCCCACAACCCGATCGTCGACGGCAATCTCGTGTTCGCTTCCTGGTACTCGGATGGCGTGCGGGCGATCGACATCAGCGATCCGGCCAACCCACGTGAAGTAGGCTACTTCGTACCGCCGGACACGCCGACGCTCAGCCCCGAGCTGCCGACCAAGCGGCCGATGGTCTGGGGAGTCGCCGAGCAGAACGGGCTGCTGTTCCTGTCGGACATGAACTACGGACTCTGGATCGTCCGCTTCACCCCCGGCGGCTGAGGGACCGCCTCCTGGCCCTATCCTTGCAGCACGCCCGGCAGACTCGCGAGGTAGGGGGAGAGATGGCAGTACACCACGACGGCAGGCACGCGCCAGCAGCGCACGTCGTGATCGTGGGCGGGGGGTTTGGTGGCCTGTACTGCGCCAAGGCGATCTCGCAGCACCCCGTCCGGGTAACCCTGCTGGATCAGCACAACTACCACCTGTTCCAGCCGCTGCTGTACCAGGTGGCCACCGCCGCGCTGTCGCCCGGCCAGATCGCGATGCCGATCCGGGCGATCCTGCGCCATCGTCCGAACGTCACGGTGCTGCTCGGGACCGCGCAGGGCGTGGACGCTGCTCGCCGCCGGGTGATCCTGGTCGATGGCGACGAGCTGCCCTACGACTACCTGGTGCTTGCCACCGGCGCCCGCCACGGCTACTTCGGTCACGACGAGTGGGAGCCGCTGGCACCGGGGCTGAAATGGCTGGATGATGCACTGGAGGTGCGGCGCCGGCTGCTGTTCGCGTTCGAGGCGGCCGAGCGCGAGCCGGACCCGGGAATCCGGGCAGCGCTGCTCACATTCGTCATTGTCGGCGCCGGCCCGACCGGGGTGGAGATGGCCGGGGCGGTGGCCGAGATCGCCCGCCACACGCTGGAGCACGATTTCCGCTTCATCGATCCGACCCGGGCGCGGGTGATTCTGCTGGAGGGCGCGCCGCGGGTGCTGCCGACCTACCCGGAGGATCTCTCTGCCAGCGCCGAGCGCCAACTGCGCGCACTGGGCGTGGAGGTGCGCACCCGCGCGCTGGTGACCGAGATCACCCCGGAGCTTGTCAGGATCGGCGACGAGAGCATTCCCACCCGCACCGTCATCTGGGCCGCCGGGAACGTCGCCTCGCCACTTGGCAAGACGCTCGGGGCGCCGGTCGACCGCGCCGGCCGGGTGCTGGTCGAGCCCGATCTCTCCGTGCCCGGCCATCCGGAGATCTTCGTCATCGGCGACCTGGCCGCCTACACGCACCAGACCGGCGCGCCCCTGCCAGGTGTCGCGCCGGTGGCGATCCAGCAGGGCGAGGTCGCGGCGGAGAACATCTGGCGGAGCATCACCGGCCAGCCGCGCCGGCGGTTCCGCTACCACGACCGCGGCAACCTGGCGACGATCGGCCGCGCCGCCGCGGTAGCCGACCTGCACCTCGTTGGCCTGCCGCTGCACATCTCCGGCTTCGTGGCCTGGCTGGCCTGGCTGTTCGTCCACATCTTCTGGCTGATCGGCTTTACCAACCGGATGCTGGTGCTGATTCAATGGGCCTGGCAGTACCTGCTGGCGCCGTACCAGCGCGGCGCCCGGCTGATTACGAGTCGGTGCTGGCCCACCGGCGAGGAGCCGGCGCGGGTTGCGGAGCCGCGATCGCGGACCAGGGCGTGAGGCGGCTATCCGGGCGGCCTGGGACGACGGCGTCCCCTCGGCGGCGCGGGGGACCGCCCGGGGAGGAGGAACACAGGCCCGGGGAGGTCTGGGCAGGGCGAGGAGGCGTGCCCTACCCGAGCCCTCCCCAGACCGGCCGGCTGGTTAGGCCGGCTGTCCGCTCGTGCCGGGAGTCCGCGCCGGGCGTGGGCCCCACCGCCCCTGCTGCGGCGTGACCATGTTCACCTTCTGCTGGATCCGCTGGTCGAGCTGCTGCTTGATCTGGTTGGCCTGCTGCGCGGTCAAGCGTCCCGCGGCGACGGCCTGGTCGATCCGCTGGTTGGCGGCGTTCTTCAGCGCCGTCACCACGTCGTTCGCGCTCTTGCCGTGTGCCTGCGCCACCTGCGCCAGCGATTTGCCGGGTAGCTCCCGCCGGAGTTGATCGACAGATATCCCGATCGCCTGGGCCGCGGCCGACAGGTCCCCACCAAACCAGCCATGATGGCCGAAGTGCCCGAAGCCGATCCCTCCCTTGGGTCCCTCGGGAGGCAGCCCGACGTCCTTGCGGGCGTCGGCGATCGCTTGCTGAAGCTGGTTCGTGGAGATGTTCAGCCGCTTCGCCAGCGCATCCAGGAACGCCTGATAGGTGGGCCGAGCCGTCTGGCCGGGCGGAGTGGAGCCCGGCTGGGGTGTTGGTGGCTGCTGCTGCGCCAGGACCAGGCCGGCGGCGCCGCCGGACACGATGAGCGCAGCCCCGCACACGAGCAAGACGCGGCGTGTCGTGGATGAGAGCGAGGGGATGCGGAGCATGGCCGTTCCTTCCCGGGATGACGATACAGGACGCCTTCGTCCTGCCATGGAGTCTACGACACGGGCACTGGGCGTGCGGCGAGCGAAGCTGAAATGTCGCTAAAAGTTGCTGCCAGCGCCCTTCAGCCCCGGAACCGTCGCCCATCGCTCAGGGCCTCCCCTGAGCAGGCCGCCTGGCTAGTCCCAGCCGCCCGCGCGTTTTAGCCTGGTTTTATCTATAGCCCCGCGGAACGCCGCCGTGTCCCGCCTACACTCCAAGCGAGAAGCCGCAATCTTCGGCCGCTTCCGTTCACCTGGGTAGGGGACAGGAGTGGCGAGAACGCTCCTCGGAGGCAAGGGTATGTGGGGTAGGCTCGGGCGCTGGAGCCCGGCCCTGGTGATCGGCCTGTTTGCCGTGCTACAGCTCGTTCCCTACGGGCGGGCCCACGACGATCCCCCACCAGTCGCCGAGCCAGCGTGGGATAGCCCGCGGACGCGCGAGCTGGCGGTGCGGGCCTGCTATGACTGCCACAGCAACCAGACCACCTGGCCCTGGTACAGCAACGTGGCGCCGGTGTCGTGGCTGATCCAGCGCGACGTGGACGAAGGGCGGCGCCGGCTGAACTTCAGCGCCTGGGGCGCACAGCGGCAGGAGGCGAACCGGGCGGCGCTCCAGGTACAGCGGGGAGAGATGCCACCGAGCTATTACCTGCTACTCCACCCCGAGGCCCGGCTCTCGGACCAGGAGACCCAGGCGCTGGTCCAGGGGCTGCGGAACACCTTCGGCTCCGCTCCCGAGCAGCCGGGCCGCCGTGCATCCGGCCGCGAAGAGCGCGTTTCATAACCCTGTCTTGGGCGGCAGGAACCCGAGGCCGATGACGTGGCAGAGAGGGCATGTGTACGTCGTCGCGCCGCTCTAATCGGCTCGAGCGGCAGCGATGGCTCGGAGGACGTCCACCTTTCTAGCCCTGCGGTCCCTAACGCCCATTACGGGACCGCCCGTCTGACGGTCGCCCGAACGCACATTGCGGGGATTACGAGCCCGAGGCTCTGGTCACCAAGCCTGCGTTTTTCAACGAGCTGGGCGATTATCGAAACGCGAGTCGCAAGTCAGCGCTTGACTTGGCAGCCGCCCGGAGCCGCTGGACGTCGCGCATCGGTGGTGCGTCGAAGAGGCTCTTGTACTCGCGATTGAAGTACGAGGCGTCGTCGTACCCCACACAGCAACCGGCGGCAGTCGCATTGAGGTCCTCCCCGAACATCAGACACCGGGCTTCCTGGAGCTGCACGTGTCTCTGGAACTGCAGGGAACTCATGGCGGTGACCGCGTTGAACTGGGCGTGGAAGCCCGAGACGCTCATCCCCAGTTCGCGTGCGAGGCTCTCGATCCGGAGCGGCTTGCGTAGTCCCGGCGGAGCCGCTCAATGGCCGTCGCCGCGCGGCATGAGCACCCGCGCGTCGATCTTGCCCCCTTCCAGCCTAGTCAGCCGGACCAGCTCGGAGCGGTCGGCGGAGGGGCCAGCGCGGACAGTGCCACCACGCCGAGCGCCGCGAGCTGTCCGTTCATCCCACCCCTCGCATGCAGAAGCTTGTTCCCGTGGTAAGCTTAGGCATGGCAGCCGGCCAGGGCGGGGCGGTGGGGTGGGGGTCAAGGTGGGCGCACAGGACGCGAGGGCCGCGGGGGATGTTCGTGGCGAGCTCCGGCCGGGGCGGGATGAGCATTCGTGCTGGATGAAATATCCCAGTGGTAGCTCCCGCGCGAGCCATCGTTGACAGCTCGACTTCCGGGACACGCCCCAGGGCAAACGGCGGGACGCGGAGGCGCCATGACCGATCGCACGTCACTGCGCCTGTCGGCGACGCTGCTGCTCGCGGGACAGCTCCTGTACATCGTGGTCACCCTCTTCCACCCCGATGGGGAGGCCAATAACCACCCCGCCGTGTTCGCCGAGTACGCCGCCAGCGGGATCTGGACGGCCGTGCACGTCGCCCAGTTCGCGGCCACGGCGATCCTGCTCGCGGGGCTGTTCGCCCTGTTCTTCGCCCTGGACGTCCAGGCTGGACCGGCGCGATGGGCGGGTCGATTCGGTGCCGCTTCGGCGGTGGCAACGCTGGCGCTGTACGGCGTAGTCATGGCGGTGGATGGGGTCGCCCTCAAGCAGGCCGTGAACGCGTGGGCGAGCGCCCCGGACACCGAGAAGGCGGCGCGCTTCGCGAGCGCCGAGGCGATCCGCTGGCTCGAGTGGGGGGCGAGGAGCTACCAGAACTTCATGCTGGGTCTCGCTCTGCTCCTGTTCGCGGCCGCGATCGTGCGGACGGCGCGGGTCCCGCAGCCGATCGGCTACCTGATGGGGCTCTCCGGCCTCACCTACCTGGGGCAGGGCTGGGTGGACGCCTCCGAGGGCTTCACGCGAATGCAAACGATCCTGATCGTGCTGGCCTACGTCCCCAACCTGGCGTGGATGATCTGGCTGGTCGTCGTCGCCTGGCGGATGAAGGCGTGGGCCGCCTTGCCGCCATCTCGCTATCCTGCGGCCGAGTGAAGCGGGCCACCGCCCTTCGGGCTCGGGCGCTGTCGGAGCAACAGCGGCTCGACGGCTTCCCAGAGTTCGTCCGAGACCAGTGGCTTGCTCATGCCGGGCTATCTTCAAGCTCCGGGCCAGGGTTAAGGCGCTCTAAGCAGGACCATGCCGAAGCCGGCTGGCCCGTGTGAGCGGCGGGCGACATCTGTGGCGCAGGAGCACTTCTGCGCGCTCTCGCTACGGCGCCTCGGCCCTCCCATTCTCCGCCCGCCCGTTTGCCGCGCCGTTGCCCCGCCCGCGAGCTGCGGAGTCCGACCGAGCCAGGCGTCCACGACCATCCAGCGTCGCGAGTCGCCGCGGCGCCAGCAGGCGCGCCCGCGCCGAAGCGCTCGACGGCTCCCCCGCGCTGGCGGCGAGCGCGAGGCGCCGCCGGGGCACCGTTCCTACGGGCTCCGCTCCGGCCAGGTCCGGGGGCGGGACGGGCGCCGGGGTCGCCGGCGCCGCCGCGAGGTGGGGCTGGCGTCGGGCGCGCAGGCGGGCGAGCAGTTGGCCGAGGTCATCCAGGTAGGAGTAGACGACGGGCACGAACACCAGCGTCAGCAGGGTGGAGGTCAGCAGCCCGC